>Ga0123342_1001820_pt1 | contig 35932 bp, 18 predicted proteins | sample Turbeawhitnodule_FD_89960 | JGI IMG/M metagenome (GOLD analysis project Ga0123342, IMG submission 89960) | Root nodule microbial communities of legume samples collected from Mexico - Turtle bean Mexico white nodule | ecosystem: Host-associated > Plants > Roots > Nodule | place: Mexico: Nepantla... | reverse complement strand
TTCTTTATGCGCATAACTGTGTGGATTTCACAGTGAGATAGTATGACAGGTGCAGATCTCTGAGTCTAAGTCAACGCACGAGTCTTCCGGAAGTAGAGTCAAGAGTCTATGTGTTATGAGTCAATAGAAGTCCAACATAAGAAATATGAATTTTATGAATGTAATAGGCACTATGGTTTGAGAAATCGCATGAGAATTGATGAATTATGCTTATTAATTTAAAATTTGAATTATATCAAAACTTTTTATATAGATAGCTTACCCTGTTATTTGTTTGTGTTTGTTTAGTTTTTATTTGAATGCTTTGTTTTGTTGTTAAAACTTTTGATGTATATATTAAATCTCTATGAAGATGGATATTTCTTTTGAGATACACCTAAGAGAAAGTAATATATGTTATTTGTAATTATATATTGCTTGTTTTACTTTTATTTCATTATATATGGCTAAAATTTAGGATGTTACACATATAAAACATTTGACTAGTACACTAAATTTTTTTCTTAATCATATTATGATTAATGAATATTATTATTATTAATATTTTTAATAGTAATATTAATAATATTAATATTTATAAGAATATTAATAATAATAATACTAATAATATTAATAATATTAATATTTTTAATAGTAATATTAATAAAATTATGAATAATATTAATAACATTTTTAATAATATTAATAATAATAATAATATATAACAATACAGAAATGGATTTCCTTTTTTACACTTTATTTTTTAATTTTATACTTTATATTATTAAAATATAATAAATTTAAATTTTATTAATTTTAAAATAAAAAATTCAATTTTTAAAAATTTAGAAAATTTTGAATTTGAAAAAAAATAATCTAATTTTTTAATACTTTTATCCTTTGAATAACTACTTTTTCAAAATTCAAATAATTCTTAAAAAAAAAACCACCTACATAATAAAAAAATTACATACAAAAAAATTAAAAAAATATTTATTTTTATAACATTTTTTAATAGAAATATTTTTATAATTTAATAGTATATTAATATTTATTTATATAACAATATAGAAAGGAGATTCCTTTGGTCTACACATCTCATTTTTTAATTTTATCCTTTATAATCTTAAAATATAATAAATATAACAATTATTTATTTAAAATTGACAATTTGAATTTTAAATACAATAAACTTTTTAAAATATTTAAAAAATTTAGATACATATTTCGATCGCGACTGTGTTTTCATTAATATTAATAATAATATAAATAATAATAATTATTATTATAATCTATATGTAAAACCAATAGGTAAAGCATCTACTTTAATTCATACGTAAAATTAATAGGTAACACATTTAATTTATTGTTATATACTGAAAAATTTAGATAATTTGAGTTTACAAATAGGTAATAAGTATGTGAAATCTATATGTATGTCTTAATTTATCTACGGATTTAAATTTTTAGGTAATAACACATTTTTTTTAATGTATTTAATTAGTTGTTGTGGAGATGAGTTTTAATTCAAATTTTATTATGATATCAAAGTGTATCTTTAAATTTATTATTTGTGTCAATTATAGATCTTGCACTTTTATTGGAATATGTATGAGCAAATGTGTATAATTCCCTTATCTTACATGATTATTGGAAATTGTGTCTTGAAGCGAAAATTATGAAGGTCAAATCATAATAAAAGAATTAATTTTCAGAATAATTATTGAAAGAAAGATTATTGTAAACGGTATAAATTATCTCATTAAATGTCAAGTGCATCAAGACGACACGATCAAATAATATCTTTAGGCTTAATGAGTTGTTAAGTAAAAAAATTATTTAATAATTATACAATTTTTAACATAATATTAAATACTCTATCTAATGCTCAATGCTTCTCATTTTAAAAGCCTCACTTTTGTGGAGTTTTTTTTTATTGCATTTGATTCAAATGTGGCATTGATGGCTTTGATGCTAAAATTGACACTACCTTTTATGTTTGTGATGTCATTAATGTTAATGTTAAGATGAATATTATAAATTCAAAATTTAGTGTATTTGATAAAAAAAATTATGATAAAGTAATATGATTTAATTATATTTACATATTAACTTAGTCAATACTTATATAATTAATATTGTGACTAGCTTTAAAATTAACGTTTTTTTAAAATTTGGGGTGTACCTAACTCGGAAGATTGACTCACCAATAATTTAATTAAGAGTGGATCAATTCGTTTTATGATGAATTTAAATTTTTATAATCCGACATGACTTAGAATAAATTAATGTGAGTTAGGTAGATTTACTTATTAATTTTCAAAAATATAAAAAATGTACATTCTAAATAATTTTAAATTGAAAATGATAATTTTCATACTTTTGTAACTAATATCAGCCCAATTCAAATATCAAATACATAGTCAGTAAATTTTTTAAAATAAATTGAATATTTAAAATATTTTACTCATAGTGAGTAACTTTATTTTGATTCATAATCGACAAAAATACAATTTCTTTAACTTCACGTGACTTAAATATATATGATGAACTGAATTAACTTATAGATTCTAATGATACCCTATCTATATAGAGGTGTTTTTTTTTATTAGAGATGAAAAATATAATCCTTTCAAAGTTTATATTATAAATATAGATTTTCATTTTAAAATATGATGAAATATTTTTATTCAATTCTCCCTTATTGTGATGCACGACCTAATTATTATTTAATACTTTCCTATTTTCATACTTCTTTAAATGGTTAATTGTTTTAAATTTTGTCATTCATATTTATATATTTCCTTTTTTATTTTATGATTTCAAATCCTTAAATCTTAAGTAATTTAATTTTAATTTTTTAATATTATTTCCCGTTTCAAATATTTACTATATATACTCTAAATTATTATTATTTTTTAAATTATATATGCTTTTTTTCTTTAGTATAAACTATTTATGTTTTTATTTAAATAAAAAAACATGTTCAATGCATTAAATGCTTATTGTGGAGTGTATTAAAACTTTGAAAATTAAAATAAATTTATCATTTCACTTTTAACACTGTAAATTTTATTAAAAAAAATACTTTAAGTGTAATTCAATCTTATAAAATCAGGTTTTAAAGTAAAATTTATAAAGATTTATATATTTTGAAGTATCCTTTTCTTTACTTGATGTGAGATCGTTTAGAGTTAAATTTCTCTTTTCAATTGTAATGAATTTTCATTGAAACTGACACTACACGAAAAATCATGAAATAAAAATCAATTTTAGACATAAAAAATAATTAGTTGTTATAGTGATTAAATTAGAGACCATTTTAAAAACTAAAGAAATGATTTCTAAATTAGTTTATATTATAGTTAAATAGTTTCTAAATTGGTATCTAATTAACTACCAATTATTTAAATTCTAAATTTGGTAGCAAAAACTTTGGTTGCTAATTAGATATCAATTTAGAAACCATTTAACAATAATAGAAACTAATTTAGAAACCAAAATTTTATTTAGTCTCTAAAATGGTCTCTAATTTAATGACTATAACAACTAATTATTTTTTATCTCTAAAAATTGTTTTTTATTTCATAATTTTCTTATAGTGGGAATTGAAGTCTACATTTTTTATTTATATATCTTTTGGAAAGTATATATTTGATGTGAAAGCAAATTTGAAGTTGAGATTGTTTGAAAATTATGTGGAAGATATGCATATATAAGATATGCATATATATAGAATAAAAATGGAGTTAGCACTAATAATGAATTGGAAGATATAGGCTTTATGATGATTCATGTTTGATCTAATAGGATCCACTTGGAGTGATCTCTTTTAACTATTTTGTCTGCATTATTCTTTTCACTGATTGACATTAATACAGCTGTTTTTCCATCATTTGCCTCTACAAATTCATTCATTCATAGCTTTAACACTCTGGACATATGTTACCTGTTACCAAAATCTTCTAAAAGCACCCTACTTTAAGATCTTCATATCTATCTATAGCCATAAACAACATACACAAGTGTTCAAACATTTCTACACAATCTCAGCAATTTTTGAAGATAATATTTTCTATGTTCATGGCCTAATCTTTGCCATTTTCACACACGTGAGAAACGGATTTCTCTACAATTGTCTGAATCAGACTTTTGATGTGAATCTCTGCAGAAATTTGATGGCAAACAGTTATTGTTATCTGCACTTGGTTATATCATTAGTCATCATCAGTTCATGAAAGAAGAAGTTCATTATTCAACAAGTTGACGAACACTTTGAACCTCCCTTCACAGACACATCATTTTTCCATACTGTTTTGTAGATTGCACATTGCATTTTTCAATTTTCTGTTGGGTGGGGGCATGCATTGATTAGAAGCAGAAACTCCATCTCATGAACAGTGTTTCAATTTTCTTGTTGTTGTCAACGAAAGTGCCTCTGGAGAACAAAATTTCAAGACTCAATTATTATGTACACATATTTGCCAATCCGAAGATAGACACACATACTTTTCTGAACAGTGATTAACATTACTAAGTCAATACAACACAGCTCCAGATTCTATATGCACCTAACTAACCGCAGATGAATCAAGAAAATCATGCTCCTGAAGAATTAGATTAGTTTGAAACTTTTTTTCCTTTGATACAAGTAAATGTTTGGTTTTTGGTTTCTTTTAAAGTTCTTTAGTATGTTTTTTCTTCTCTGAATGACATCTTAAACTCCCAGTTTGAATGTACTCGATTTAATCTTTTTGTCAGTTTTAGGTGGGTTGACATGGTTTCTTTGTGTCTTTGAAGGGAGCTTGCTTTTATGTAGTAGAAGTTTAAGTTGCTTTTAGTTTAATTCTTGTTGATTGATTGTTGGACGGTTTTGGATGAAGTTGTTGTTCAGTCGGTCTTATATTAAGGTTGAATTATTCTTAAAATGCATTATATTTATTTATTTTTTCTTGTTTTAAAAAATATTTAGTTTAACTTTTGTGTCATTTAAAGTGAACATATTTTGATTGGATTAAATTTCTATCCTATTTTATGTTGTGCTTGTATAAGCTTCTTAATCCACATGACTTCTAAAAATGCATAGCTCAATTGTACCTAAATAAAGTTACCATGAAATCCACTTTACTCCTGAGACTTCGAAATGAGAGTTAAATTTGTAGGAGATACAACCTAAGTGAAATTTAACTTGAGGATATGGTTAGATACAATTCCTTGTAAACACTTTTAAAATATTGAAATAAGAAAACAAATTAAAATAAGTTTGTTTAAAAGAAAATTATTATTTTTTTATATTTTTTATCAAACAAAGAAAGAATAAATAAATTTTGATCATTTTAGGGATATTTTTTTTATATAAATTAATTTATAAAAACTTAGTCGTATCAACTTTCTCAAAAAGTTTAACTTTATCTTATAAACAAAATTAGTTTACAGATAAATTATTTGACATTTCTTTTATCTTATTCTCTTCTTTTACAAATATTTGGAAAAAAGTATCCAACTACCATAGGAAAAGTGTGCATGTTAGTGTGACAAAATATTTGTAAAAGAATCGTAACATCTAGTTAGTTTTGATTGATGCTACAGTATCATGTTCTTAAACATAAAATTGAAACAAAATTTTTTTTGGTGAAACTGGTTGAAGAAAAGAAAATGCAGAAAGTATTTCTCAGTTGTGTATGATCTCTTCATGATCAATCCCTTCCCATTTCAGTACCAATTGTCACATGCAGCCTTGCATTTTAGCAATTAACGAAGACAGATTTTGGAATTCATGAAAGATTCTGCATACTAATAATAACTAGCTAATAGAAATAAATCTAATAAATAAGAGCTAGCTAGCTATCATAAAAAATAACTTCTCTTTTGTTTCTTTGATGATTTACGTTAAAAGAGAAGTTTGCATTGCTTTTATGCAAAGAGTAGTGAATCTATATCTTCCATGACACAAGAGTATGATCCCCAATGAAACTTTAAAACAAACACATTGGCTTGTTCATGTGCTTTTGCAATTCATAATTGTAAATAAAAGCATTACAATTACTAGAATTGCCACTGTTCCAGTGGCAGATCAAAGAGATAGTCTTAGCTCCAAATCTGGTTCTTGAGTGTCACTTGATTCAGAGTTCTGACTGCTTGAACCACTTCTATGCTTCTTGGTATCTATGTGTTGTGAGTCCTATATAATTAACACAAACCAACACAATTCAGAATTCTATTGTTTTTGGGTGCTAAGCCAAATATATGTTTCATAATTGGTATATCAAATGAGATAGAAAACTTGAAAAGGATTCCTTACATATAGGTTAAGTAAAGGTCTCGTTTGAGCAGTGGAATTGGCATGTTCCCATCTGGTTTTGCAGCAAAGAATTTAACATATACATCAGCCTATAAATTCTTCATGATAAATAATAAAAAAATGAACAAAAACCCAACAAATTTATTTTTATCAGAAGCAATATATACGTAAGAATCATTTCAGGATAAGAAACACTTCAGAAGTGATTCAACCATTCAACCACTGACACGACTTTACAACAAGTATAATGAACACATTTGCTCTTTACTACGAAAAGGGTCTAATAGGGCTGAAAGGTTGAAGTACCTTGCAGTATTAGTTGGCTGAGAATCTCCATATCTAATGCTTGTTCTTTCATATTCGGGTAGGGACATCTGCACAGGCAAACAGTGTTGTCCAATTTCAAGATCCACGATCCAAACTCACTCTTTCAATATATATGTATGTGTGTTACTACACTCACATGGACATGTTGGAAGCAGAAGAATTATTACTTGTACGTTTTTGCAACATTAGATGTCAAAGTAATCAGCAAAACTGTAACGAAAAAGATGATTTGAATGACATTTTTTTGGTTCTTTCGATAACTTTTTATAACCCAGATACTTTTCAATTAGCAGAACACCCCCTCCAACCCTAATTAGCACTTTCAAATCCAACCTAACATATATACAGAAGAAAATTAATTCAGATTCAAAGAGAAGATTGCTAGGGTTATGCTGTACATACATATACTTTTCAATAATAAGAACATACGTATATATATACCATGTCAATCACTACAAGAAATATTGATATATTGATGTTAGTCTCTCCAAAAATTTCACATAAAAACTAAAAAAAAAATAAAAAATTTACTGATATATAATTGATTTATTTTTTACTGATAAAAAAAAATAAAACATATATGTACAAATAAAGCTATAATTATGGCTGCAGAAGTGTAAAATGAATTGGGATCGGTTGAAGAAAAGGCAAAACTACACATACCACAATGTTGGGTTGGAAGCCATATGAAGCTGAGTATGATGTAGATGAGGAGGAGTAAGAAAAAGATGATGATGGTACTGATGAATAGGGTGTTTGCACCCTTGGATCTTCCTGCATGTTGTTGACAAGGAATTAACAAAACCTCCCAATATTGGAATTCTGAATCCAAGCCAAAAATATTGCTATAGTTTTTGAGTTGGATGGTATCTTTGAAGATGAACTTTGTACAAGGGTAAAAATTGCTAGTTTTTGAGAAAGAAGAAAAGGGTCTTACATTGTTAAAGTTAGAAGGGTAAGGAGCTTGCAGAGGAGGATGATAGGCACCACAGGCCATTTGACCATGTAATCTGATTTTCTCCAATTGAGCAACTCCTAATCCTCTTTGTGGTTGCTTTGGCTTTTCTTGATTGTTCTTCTTCCCTTTTCTTGAAGAAGAAGAAGAAGAAGAGCCACTCACTCTTTCATTTCCCATGTTTGGCTCTCCAAAATAACTGCCATCCATGCTTCTTCTCCTCTCTTTTCTTGTGCTTTGTGGCTTTTTGGCAAATCCCGGAAGAACTGCTTCCACTTAATTTGTGGCTGGAAAATCAGAGATCTCGTGTGCTATCTTTTAAGCGTCTAGCAGAACTGAGGAATAATTGCATCGCTGGATCAGATTGTGTATAGATTTCAATGTTAAGTTATATATATACGCCTAGATTCTATGCTTCCTTTCTCTACCCTTCAACTTCATTTTTCTAACTCAATAATGATTACATTTTTTAATAATTTTGGAGACTATCTCTGAAAGCGATTGTCTCTCATTTAAAATGCAAATAAGCTGTATTGGAAGACTCTAATCAGTAGCCACGCGCCACAAGGTTGGCTGCAACTTATGTATGCAGATTTTTTACTGTTTATGGTGCATAAAATATACATTTTTTTGTAGATGTTTGCTGAAACTTTCTTTCCATTAAAAAAGAGATTAGTGTGTGCTACGCTATATATGCCGAGGATGATGATGAGGTTGGCACTTCTGAGTCTCTCTCAGAAATCAGCATATATAGCTTCCTTCTAAAGTGGCATGTAGGTGATTAATTAATTGTCTTGATTCTTCTCTACTTGATGGGTATTTTTAGGGTCCTTTTATATAAGATTATTTTGATTACACTGATCAAAGTAGATTACAAAGCTTTGTGCACCAAGAAAAATAATATATAAAAGATAACAAAGCCTTAAGTAGGTTCCACTCTGCATGTGGTTTCCTAGTTCTCGGTCAATTTGTCTCAGCTGATAGTACCCTAAAGGGCCTCACCTGAAAAGCACCAGCTGTAAAATTCCTTATAATTAGTAACTTATGGAGAAGGGAAAGTAACAAAATCAAATTCAGCACTTTTAAAACAATCTGATATCAGATCAACTGATACATATATATGTATGAATTTTTCCCTTTTTTTTCAGTTTTGACACAGTAAAGTTGTTTGGATTGCGTTAGTAAGTGAGATTTGGGAGGTATAGGAATAATTGTTTATTCAACGGAGGAGTTGTAGACTATTTTGAAGTCTTCTTCTTGGTACAGGTTAAAAGTTGGTCTTGGATTTCGTCAAAAGTACCTTCAGTGAGTTTTTTCTTCTCTGATTGATGTTTAGAACTCCTGGTATGTGTGTATGTATATACTCAATTAATAGTTGCTGATAGGATGACAGAATTGGTCTTTGAATTTTAAGTTATTTTTTAACTTGTGACAGGGTAGATAGTCAGAGTTTTCTTAAGATGTATATCTCTTTTGCTGTATAGGAGGGTTGGACCACTCTTAATGTAGGCACATTTATTATATCTTTTCTTGGTGATAAAAAATGATTGAGAAGGGAAAGTAATTAAATCAAATTCAGCAATTTTAATACAATCTGACATAAGATCAACTGAGACATAAATATGTATGAATTTTTCCATTTTTGCAGTTTTAAAAGAGTGAAGTTGTGATGCAGTTAATACTCAGAATCCAGAAAGGTATATTATCTTGATCTAAATCTAAAAGTATTGGTTAATTAATGAGGGGAGAGATATAAAGATTGAGAGATAGGTGAAACAATGTAGAGAGGTTCATGAGATACCAAATACATGATTATAATAATGATGGGGTTATTATATAATGAATTGTTTAGAGATAGGAAATGATCTAACTGAACTGTTTCACGCATGGTTTGTGGGTCATATTTTATGAGTTGTTTGTGTGGTGGAAAGTTAGAATATCCTCCAATTTGTTAGCCAGACATGTGAACCCTTGCAAATTACAAGAAACCCCACAAAAAGTATGTTATTTGTTGCTTAAGCAGATGACAGATTTATGAACATTTTACAAAGTGTTGTGGTTAAAGAGAAAATAGGATTTTGTTGCTTTACGTTATTTGGGGATCTGCTTCCTTCCCTTTCTTTTTCTCTTTACTTTCTTTACCTTTTGGTTCTTCATCTTCTTCTTCTGGTCTTCTAATCTTCTAATCTTCTTGGGGCTGATGGAATTGCTGACCTAAAAAAGCCACACTGATTATTTTTATCCTCCATTTGCTGCATCCACTTAGAACTAATTGGTTGCAACTTCAAAAACTCTTCACAATCGGATTGAACTATATACCTATCTGGATCAAAGATATTTTACTATTTATTTTATCGACGAATGTTAATGCATACATTTACACTACAAGAAAATCATGAAATAGAAACCAATTTTTAGAGACCAAAATAATTAGTTACAATAGGAACTAAAATAAATACCATTTTAGAAACTAAAAGAAAAATTGGTTTCTAAATTAGTTTCTAAAATGGTCTCTAATTTAGTTACTATTGCAACTAATTATTTTGGTTTCTATAAATTGGTTTCTATTTCATGATTTTCTTGTAGTGTGATACTCAGGACATGTGTTTTTTTTTAGTTTTAGTTTAAATATATTTTTCGTCTAATAGTAAGAATTTTATTTTTATCTTCCGTCCAAACTTTAGATCTCATGAATACTTATATTAAGGAAATTATTGGAATAAGGAGACATTCGAGTTTTATTTAGGTAACCAATGAAATTCTAATATTATAATATTTACGTCAAAAAACGATGAGTCAGAATGAATCCAGATGAAATATTTTAATCTCATAATTACGGAATTCGTTTGTCATGTAGAAAAATTGTCAAGGATTATATAAAGGTTGGGACACCCCTGAAGTGTCTCATTTTATTTTATTTATTCTTTACATATAAAAAAATTCATTCCAATAATTTTCTTATTATAAATACTCAACAAGGTTAAAGTTTGGATTAAGAACAAAAATTAATTTCGTATTCACATCTATAGAGAAAACATATGTAGCTCTTTTGAAGTCAATCTTATATTTTCAAAATATTTTTTATATCATAGTTTTCGTTTTACTAAATAGTGGTAAACCACATATCAGAACTTATCATCCGTAGTAAAAAAATTACTCAAATTAATTTCTATTAACCCAATTTTATTGACTTTAAATGCTTTTTTGATGATTATTTAATATGGCATTTAAAAGGAGGAATGTGAAAGATCCTTTCACCTTATAATTTTATGGCTAAAAAATCAATTTATGAAACAAAATTCACTAATTGACATGTGTATTGAATTGCGTAAACAATTTGATGAGGAAAGAAAAACTATGTTTGGTATTCAATACAAAATTTAAAAGCCAGCCAAAGTCAACAAACGCAAGTTTTTATTTGCTGTTCAGTCAAAGTTTATCAGCTACAGTTTAGGTTTCTTTATTTACGTCAGTTATATAAATGTTTTGTCACGTTTTAAAAATAAAAATAGATTCCGTTATAGAATGACATTAGTTAAGTTTGAATAAATATAATATTAAAGAAAGGTCTAATTTTGAGATGATTACATCTTAACCACGTAATTACTTAGAAATTTTTAAAATTAAACATTACTTGAAAGTCAATTACTTAAATGTGTGTGTTAATTTTCTTAGTGATAATTTTAATATGTTAAAAACTAATATAATTTTTTTGTTAGGATAAGGAAGTTGAAAATTTTGAGTTGAAGGTAATATCATAAAATTTATATGTGTTTGTTCATAATATCACATCAATCATCTAACAAGATTGCAACACTAATTAACTCTTAGACTTAAAGTAGTTTAACAAGGTGGAAGATGGAAGATGCTGGGTTAATATCACCTATTCATAAACCACTTTTGGCATGACTCAACTATGCTAATGTTTCACAACAAAGGACATATCAAGCATGATCCAAGCGTCTAACTTCAACCTTGGTTTTGTATTTTTTAATAAAAAAAACAATGCTTATTAACGTTGTTGGAATTGGATTATGCTCGAGTTTTTTTTTTATCAGAAAAAATAAAAAAATAAATAAGAAGTATTTTATAGATATTTCAACCCTTATAAAAGATCTGCATGAGGCTTTGAAAAAACTAAATGCAGATACCTTATCCTTGAGCTAACTATCTCTTAGAAATATTGGCCGATATCATGCAAAATCAAAGACTCGGGACATCAATCTGAATACGAAAAACTTACGTCACGCACTTTAGAATACCCATGATCACGCCTTCATCATGCCAGAGTGAAGATTTAAATAAAATCTATCCTGCCACCTCTGAAAATTCTCTTGTTCTTATGGAACCACATCATACAAATCAAAGACTCAAGACACCAATCTGAATACGAAAAACTTACGCCACGCCACACACTTTACAGTACCCATGACCAAGCCTTCATTTGTGCTAAAGTATACATTTCAATGTGATTTATCCTGCCACCTCTGAAAATCCTCTTGTTCCTGTGAAACCACAACTCTCCTACAAGTGCTATCCACACACCTTTAAAAATCCTCTTGTTCCTATGCTTGAGAAGTGGTGTTGGCCAAATGACATGTATAGATCCAATTAGTTTAAACTATGCATTTTGTAGAAGCCAACAATCTATAAAGTTGTTTTGAAAACAATATCATTATGATCTATGTTTTGGATAATAGATAAATAGATACATGAAGAAATTACAATTATATATATATATATATGAGTTCAGACACTCTATATATACATTTTTAATTAATTTGTTCTTTATTGATAAAAAAACTAAAACAACCTGAATATTTAATAATAATAATAATAAATATTTAGTTCTTATATTTGTGGTTGAATTTTTTTTACCAGATTTTTGTAAAGTAATCGAGTTTAATAGTTCTCTTTTAATAAATTATTTTTCAAGTCTTAATTAAAATCATTAAACTATTAATTTTTTTCTTCTTTGAAAATCACGTTTCTTCGAAATTATTTTCTGGAAATTATGTTTTTGAAAAAGCCATAAATATGTTAAGTACATCGAAGATATTTTCAAGAATGAAAAACATTATTATATTAAAAACTTTCCTCTTCTTGAGAATCTTGGATTCTCATTCTTTCTAGGGAGTTTTAGTGAAAAATCTATTATTGGGAATGTTAAATTCCTGAAATTGATTTTTAAAATATTCATTTTCCAACTTAAAATCAATTTGATTTTTTTAAATGACTCAAAATGTTTGAGAATACAAATAAATTGAATTAAACTATAAAATTCAATTAATTTTTATAAAAGAGTCCCACTATTCGGTCCTCGTGTATTAATATTCTATGTATTTAATAGTCTAACATTACTTTAAAAATTGAAAATAATTTTTTTCTTCCTCAATTTTCAGAAACAAAATTATGATGAAATTTCAAAACAAACAACACTTTCAATTCAATATGATGATGATAGACAATGTTATTCCAACAAAATTAAAATTAAAATATTAACTTTTTATAAATATAAATGTATTAAAAGAATTATTAGATTAATTAAAATCCATTTAAAAAATACTTCATTAACCAATAGAAATTATCAATACAATTAATTAACTAGCTGTGATACTAGTATACCTATCAATTCCAACCAAAATCGACATAATAATAATTAAAGAAAATATCAACATCACAACTATAAAAAAAAAACAAAATATTTTAATTATGATGTCGATACATGGATAGGTATACTAAGCAATAAAATAATGAGACATGGAGGTATGAATTATATAATTATTTATCGTAAACCAAATTCGTGCCCTCTAAGTTCCCACTTTGCCTTTTAGCATATGAAAATAATAATGTCATTTGTCAAACTACTAATACATTCATGCCACGTACATTGTTTCTCATCATCTTCAGATATCATTAAATAATATTTTTTTCTGATCACAATTAATTTAATAAGCAACTAATAAATTGGTTGGGTAAACACATAATCTTGTGTCCCTTTCATTGCTTACATTTCAAGGTTTTGATTTATAGCTCCAAAAGGATAACAAAGAATTAATACACATTTATTTATTCTTCAAATCATAATAAGAGACTCATTCATGGAATTTGTTTTTTTTACCAGCAAAAAACTTAAAAGAAAAAAAAATACTTAAAACACACATTTACTACAAGAAAATCATGAAATAAAAACTAATTTTAGAGACAAAAAATAATTAGTTGTTACAGTGACTAAATTAGAAACCATTTTAGAAACTTAAAAAAATAAGTTTTTAAATTAGTTTATATTATTGTTAAATGGTTTCTAAATTAGTATCTAATTAGCAACCAAAGTTTTTGCTACCAAATTTAGAATCTAAATAATTGGTAGTTAAAATCTGATAGCTAATTAGATACCAATTTAGAAACTATTTAACAATAATAAAAACTAATTTTTAGTTTCTAAAATGATCTTTAATTTAGTTACTATTGCAACTAATTATTTTGGTCTCTAAAAATTGGTTTCTATTTAATGATTTTCTTGTAGTGGTTCCAACCCATATATAATAATTCAGAAATAATTATCATCAATAGACAATTGCTATTTAGACAAATCTACCGTGTTTATCTTTGGAACTATGTTAAGTATTATTCTGCAACTTTAACATCTCAGTTAGACTTATCTATAAAATTAGTTTATTTTTTTATTGAAAAGAATTAAATAAATAAATAAACATTTCAAAGACTTCCAACTTATATAAAATAATTCAGAAATAATTACCATCAATAAACATTTGACAAACCTACCGTGTTTACCTTTGGAACTTACTTATAATTAAAGATTATAATGCATGATTACATAAGTAACTCGTACTTTTTTAAATAATTATTCAATCAAAAATAATTTTCAAAACTTTAATTAAATAAAATCTATATAAAAATATTTTATTATTCAAATATTTTTAAAAATTATAATTAATTTGTGAACTTATATTTTAAATTTTAAAAAAAAATAAAAAATATTTAACAATTATTACATCACTTATAACCTCCAAACAATTATGCCCATAATTAATTGAAACAACTTTACTTTCTTTCACTTTCTTTTGTTCTTTTTTTCTTAAATTCAATCATTCAAATTCTCCTAAATTTTCTCCCTAATCCAATGTATCCTACTAAGATTTCATTTCACTTTTACACATGTTAATAAACACATGCTTTCACCATTACAATTAACGAGGAACCACACGTGTAAAACGTGGGAGGGGAGAGAAATGGAAAAGTACACATGACAAATTCCCCCTCTCTATCTACCCTGTGAAACAACGTCATCATTCCGCTTTTTTAAATAAAAATAATATTTATTTATTTATTATACTATTTGAAGATATAAATATAATAGTATTGTAACTTAAATTATTTTAAATATTTACAAATTAGGTTTTCATTTTCAATTATTCATTATAATAAAATAACTTAAAATATGTAAATATAATAATAATTTTAATTTATTCAAACACTAATTAATTATTTAAAATTTAAAAAAATATTTATATAATTAATATATACCTATTTGCAAAAGTAAATTTAAAGTACCATTTTCTTATAAGAGGACTAAGATTTTTAGCTTACTAATTGCCAATAAATTCGATGAAATGGATAAATTGACCTATTTTACCATTAGTACAAAAATACCTAAACATATTTTTTACTTTTTATTCTATAAATTGGAACTTTAAAGTTAATAACATTTTATTTTTCTATATTAATTAAAAACATGTTTTACTTCTTTTTTTTATACTGTTTAAGCTGCAGGCTAATAGTTTTGGCAATGGCATCAATATACAATGTACTAATTTTTGTATGAAAGTTGTGAAAATAAACTTCACGAGAGATGGAAAAAAATGCCATTCTCTGAAATATACTGATAGAAAAGTTACTAAATTTTTTGGTGTTAATACAATAATACATGGATTTAGTATATTATAAAAAAAATTGATTTTACCTATACATAAAATAGTGGATAGTGTAATTTCTGATGAAAAAGAAAAGGTCAAAATTCCATTGGCAAGTTTCATTAAAATAACTATTATTTATTATTTATTTATTAATGTTTTACCATTATTATTATTATTTATTAATACATTTTTTTTATTATTATTATTAATCTTTGGTGTATCATGGAATTAAAACCAAGTCTTATGAGTGCACTATAACCCACCAATACACCATAAAGATGCTATTAATAATATTAATTAGATTATTTAATTAATATTTTATTTTATTTTATATTAATATATATTTATTATTATTATTATTATTATTATTATCTTCATTATTATTACATCAAATTATTAAAATAATATTTATTTTAATATATACTAATATAAAATAAGGTTATTATTATTACTATTATCATAAATTATTAATAATAGAAAAAATTATTATTATTATTATTATTATTATTATTCTAATTATAATTATTATTATAATAATTATTATTATTACATCAAATTATTAAATTAATATTTCCATTTTAATATATATTAATATAAAATAAAATTGTTAGTATTATTATTATCATCAATTAGTATTAATATGAAAATTATTATTATTATTATATTTATTATCATAATAATAATAATAATTATTATTATTATTATTATTATTACCTTAATTAATAATAATATTATTATTATTATTATAAAAGTTACCAACAGATATTATCGATGGATATTACATCAATTACCTATGAATATTGTTTGACATCAAATTATCGATCAATATTATTCATAAATATAGATTAACATTAATCTACCGATGAATATTGATTGACATTTAATTACCAACAAATTTTTTGTTTTATATATTTGTCGATAAAATCACATTACCGACTAATACCTATTTGTTGGTAATTTCTACTTATCTAGAACATAATCATTATCAAACAATCAATTTATCCTAATTGCTTTGAATAAACTTGGACAAACATACTAAGTTAAACATACTAAGTTAACTCATTTAAGGTGGGTGTGTTATAGAAGCATGTTAGTTGTTTTTGAACTTTTGTATAAGGGTTGATATACTCCTTAAATGTCTCATTTTACTCATTTATTTTTTGTTGATAATAAAACTGAAACTAAATTAACTCGTTATGTTACTTAACTTTGAATCCTTCAAAAAGAAAAGAAAACAATAAGGAAAGAAAATTTTGGATGATAAGAACCTCATTGAGATAATGATGATCATATGAACAAAGTTGAGAAGAAAACACAGGATTATGATTCTCTATGTTAGGAATAGGGTTTGTTGTAGAAATAAGAAATAGGAAAAGAAAGGAGAAAAGGAAGTGGGAAGAGATATGTAGGGAATATATGGTATCTACTGTAGATTTGAGGGCACATGCAAAACCCTTACAGCTATAGGATTCCTTCCAAATTGCTCTATATTAATATCACAACCCAAGCTAAAGGTGCCACCACCACAAGTTTCAAATCCACAATCTCTTATTATATCAGATTCTCATTTCTTTTTTCAGATTACACACACGGGGACTTGTGCCTACCTCTCATCATGCTCAAGCCAATGACTTTAACTATTCACTTAACACTTACCCTTTAGGATTATATTTTGCACCCCTTTCATTCTTACCAATGTATATGCTATATTTTTAGAAACAATGCCATGGAATAAAAAAATATTATATATTTCAAAATAAATCTTTATTATACACTAGCACACATAAGGCTAATTAGTCTATTCAACATTGTATGTTTTTTAAAGGAGTTGGAATATCTCTATATTTCTAATTTATTAATTTTTTTGTTATTGAAAAAAATAGTATGGAATTATTTTTAGTATACTTGTGGTTTTCAAATTCATTTTTAAGTCAAATATATTTTTTTCATATACTTTCATGCAAGATTGATTTTCGTTTAAATTTAAACCTCTTTAGTACTTGTCGTAAAAACTATTAAAATGAATCATTATTAGTTTTTTTTTACGTGTCAAATTCTAATATGGATTAAGATGTTAAAATATTTCATACTGAATCATCGTGGATGTGAATGTTATAATATTATAATTATAATATATTTTACGCTAAAAATTTATTTATTATATAATTTTTTTTTAATAAAAACTTATTTTAATAATTTCTTTATTATAAGTATTTAGAAACTATAGATAAAAATTTAATTTATTTTTGAGGGAAAACAGAATGATATATTGATAATAAGTAAGAGGAAATGAGTCATTTTTGTTGGTAATCCGAATTAACAATATTATATTAATCATGTGATTAATGGATTTCACTATCATTCTTCGTTTCGATGGGGATGGTTTAATCACGAAGCCAATGATTTCTCGATAAAAGTAGCTAGAAACTAGGAATCTCTCAACTTTTAAGATTTCTCATTTTGTTTTCAATAAGAATATATTATCCACAAAATCTTGCATGAGTAAAAAATGTATGCTTTTAATTGGTGGATTCTATAAAATAGAAACCACACATTTTTATTTCTGTCACAACAAGGTGCTGTTAACCATACATTTTCTGTCACAAACTTGGATGTGAAATTAATAATAAGATTAAATATATATTTTTTATTATAATGTGAAATTGATTTTGTTTCTAATTTAAATTATAGATTTTTAATTATAAAAAGATTAGTAAGTATTTATTTTAATAGTATAAATATTCGGTCTAAAAATCAATTTTACATGAAAATGAAAATATAGAAAGGAAAAATATATTTAATATTTAATAATAATAAGAAGAAAAATGTTATAAATTATAGGACAATAGAGTATTTTCCTCTTTTTAATTTTAAAATAAGTGCATAGACAAAAATAAAATACAACTAAGAGTGTGAGTGCCCCATAATTAAAATGCATAATTGATTAATTTGTGGATACCTTATAGTTTGTAGATATCTTTTGTTAAGATGCTTAGAAAATATTTTGTGGAAATGTAATCCATATTTTGGTTTGGGAGAAGATTTTGTGAGAATAAAATAAAAGTAGAAGAAGTGTGTATGAACAGCATCCATAAAAATAATATATTCAGCACAACTGTACTGGGACCTGGGAAACTTCAAGGAATGGTCCTGACCTACATGTGCACACAAAACTGCAAAATTCAACACTTGCCTTTGCCTTTAGATACAAATTCTTCATTATAAAAATGTTCATAAGTCCCACTTATTACTTGGAAATGAAGCACTATTAATATCATAGGTCCTTCTTGTCTCACAAAACCAACATCCCCTAGGCTTCTTATAATCTATCTTGGATATCATTTTCCTGATACACTTCATTTTTCTTATTTTTTTTTATCGAGAAAAAACGAATTAATAAAATGGAGGTATTTCAGGGAGATATCAACCTTTATATAAAGATAGTCAGAACTGATGGAAAAAATGCACGCGAAAGCAACACACAATCACCAATCAACTGTAGAAAAATAAATGACATAAGATTTAACGTAGTTCGGTCGCTAACTGCAACCTACATCCACACGAGCAACTATTAGGTTTTCATTCTATGCTGTTGCACCCCAATTACAAGTACAATGATCTCTTTAAATAGAGATTATAGAAGGGACACAATGATTAAGCTCACTCACTAAAACATGGTGTTTACTCAGCCCAACCCAATTGGTCCTGGTTTCATACCCAACAAGAACCATTTCTCAAAACTCCTTACACAGACCGTAACACATAAAACAGAGGAGCAAAGCTGACAACTGACAACAGTAAAAAATCCCACAATTCAAAAGAACCACGTAATATTTTTTAACAGATACATACCAAAGGTTAAAGACAACAATCAGAATACGAAAAACTTACTCCAAAGACTGTTTTGGAGGTATGTTAAAGACAACAATCAGAATAGGAAAAACTTATTCCAAAGATTATTTTGGAGTTCATCCGTGACTATATCTTCAATTACACTATGGTAAAAATTTCAATATAGAGTTAATTTTTCTGATCTTCTAAATGTGAAGTTTGATTAAACAATGTTCCATCTCTAATTTCATATGTTGTGTGTGTGCTGTATTGATTAGGAGTGAGCAGCGTCTGTTTGCATTATTTTATGGCTCAATCATATGTTTAGAGAGCCTTTGAATTAGGGTTTTTATATTTCAGTTAAAGTTTTATTAATTTGCTTAGTTTAATTTTGACAAGATATATGCTGGAAGGATTCAATGGCACAAGTACAGTGGTTAGCTTAACACCATAATATTTAATTCATAATGCTACCAAAAGCTGTAATATGTTATTTTATATTACATTATTTATTTGTCTCTCAGACATTGATATATAAGTATAATTAACATTTCTCTTTATTATATTTTATTTCATCATGTTTCTTAATTGTATCTTCCCAAGAATTTGGACAATCCTCAAAATCTTCGATTCTTTACATTTCTTCTCTATACAATTAATTCTGAAAATTACTAAATAAAAATTAATTTTAAATAAAAACTATTATTATATTAACTAAATTAAAAATTAGTTTAAAAATTAAAATAATTATTAATATTTAAAATATTTTTATTATTTATAAATAGTTAATTAAAATTTTGATAACTAATTAAATATTAATTTAAAAATTATTTATTAATAATAGAAACTATTTTATATATCAATAATTTTTTCAATATCTAACTTAATTAATATAATAATTAATTATTTTTTTAAAATGAATTTTTATTCATTAATATTTTTTAGTGTGCACATTTTAACCACCAGCTTCACTTCAAATTTGTTGAAAAATAAGTATTTTTCTAAAAATAAAAAATAACAATTAAATATTCACTGAAAAAAATAATTAAATAAAAATCAATTTTAAAGATAAAAAATAATTAGTTACTATAATGATTAAATTAAAAATTAATAAAATTATTGATTTCTAAATTAGTTTCTATTATTCATAAATAATTTATAAATTGGTATCTAATTAGCTATCAAGCTTTTTCTACCAAATTTAAAATTCATTCAATGATTTTGTTATAGTGATCGGTGTTCTCCTAGAAAAGTAAACTGCATTATTTATTATTTGTTGATGCTTGAATCGAAATCTATAAAATTATTTAAAAATAGAAAGAAGAAGAAAAATCAGATGAATTAATTTCTCAAAATATTAAAATTCTATAGAAACTTGTTCAATATATATATATATATATATATATTTTGCTTTTTATATTCTTTTGTGAAAGTTCTTAAAGAAAATGTCCAAACATATCTACCCTACATCTTTAGTGAATAATTATAGTTTTTTTTAAATGTATTAGTAGAGATTCGATTATCTGATCATCATGTATATATATATATATATATATATATATATATATTTTGGTTAAAAAGGATCAAATCTATTTTGTTGATTTTTACATTTCGAAGAATAAGTCTAATTATTTTTCAAGAAAAAAAATTAGGTTGATTTGTGGCATGCAATCAGAGACACAGGGAATATAAATTATCATTACATTTAACATTCCATTTTTCTGGAGTTCTTGATTATTTTTCTTCATCATCTCTTTACGTAGACATGTGTAGATACATAATTTGAATTTTTTTTTTTTTTTGGTTTTTGTATGAAAAGTGTGAAATAAAATTGTTGAAAGTATTGACTCATGGAACAGCCACATTCGGTCATGCATGACATGACAGATACTCTGTCCTTTTCACGTGTCATCCAGATTTTCTTCTCTCAGATTAATTTGGTTCTTTTTTTATACAACAATCACTTCTCATCAACCTTATTTTAAACAACAATTTGGTACTTACACTTAATTTATAAACACAATCTCAACCATACCCATGATGTCATTTCCCTCAATGTTCAAATTATTATTCAGAGTTTCACACATGGTTCACTTAATTTTACTTTAATTATTAGGCATGCTGCTTCAATTATAATATGCCCCTGTGTTTCACGGAAGATAAAAACATGCCTTCTATGGATAAAATAAATAAAAAAATAGTTCTTAAGTTTATTTCATTGTCACAAATTTTTTCCTTAATGAAACTTAAAAAGGAGTTAGGAAAGCTAATATGATATTCTTAAGCTGTGTTTCTGCCCAATTAACATATACTTGATTGATCGTGTGTTAGTGTTCAATGAAATGGTTGACATAACATTGAGGAATATATAAGGTTTTGTTTGGCATTTTTTAATGGAGATTTTGAAAAAGGGGTATGATTCTCTTGATTAGTTTTTGGATTATAATGGGAATGTACTATCTAGATATCTAAATATATGAGATACTATTATCAGGGTCTCCACATCTTGGAAATACTTTTAAAGAAAATGTTATAATTAAAATTGAATTTTAATTATGTAATTAGCAAATATAATATGATAAATAATCTACGATTAAAAGGACATTAAGATTTATTTGGGTTTGTTATAGTCATTCGTATAAGTAGGAGTCCACAAACCATAGATCAGCACCTATAACACAAGAGTTTTACAAGTTGATTTGGTTCTACAATTATATTTTGGCACTCAACGTGGAGTCAGAAAAAACCTAGCAAAGAAGTCACATGGTAACCATGCGAAACATGATGGGTGACAATAGACGTATTCCGAAAGGAATTGAGAACCATCACGATGATCCAATAATGTTGATGGTAAAACTTAGGAAAAAGTTAGAAACACTGAATAGAAGAATGCAAAGGATAAATGCGTTGAGAATAAAGAACACATGGATGAGACAAAAACTCGAGAGTAGAGGGATAGTTCCTGTACCCACTAAGGAACCTCGTGACCCAATAGGTCTAATCTACATACCCAACAGAGGACACAAGGGGTTAACAACTTCCAACACGTGTACACCAAAGCGTCTACTTTAATGAATACCCTCAGTACGTCATCCTGACGACACTCCTTCACAGAAAACATAATGGAAGCCTTTTCTCCTAAGAAATTGGAAAAGTCATGCGCTAGACAAGTATGATGGTGCTACCAACCCCGGTGAGCATGTTGATGCCTATGTTACACAAATTAGTTTATAAACTTTTGAGGACACAATTTTGTTCAGAGTCTTCCCGACCTCCCTAAAAGGAGTCACCCTAAGTTGATTTGCATGTCTCCCACCAAACTTGATCAGTTGCTTCAAAACTTTGGTCACCAAGTTTGGAACACAGTTTACCATTAGCAGGTCACATCACCTGATGTTGATCGCACTAGTCAAAATAAGGCAAGAAAAAATAAAGTCGATATCTGCATTCATGGAGTAGTTGAAGCAAGTCGCCCTCAATATCTAAAATAGTTCTGAAGTGGCAATGCACCACATGGTCATCGCGTTAAAGCCGAGACCTTTCCTGGATAACCTTTGTAAGAAATCGATTGCAAACTTAGATGAATTACGACAAAGAGCTACCAAATTTATTCAAATTGAAAAAACTGAGAGAGTTCCATAGCAAAGCGAGATTCAACCCAAGAGCAAGCACGTCCATCTCGCTCGCTTATGCGAGATTAGACCCGAGAACACCCCTTTCAAAATTCATTCTCTCAGGAGCATTCTCACTTGGGCAAACCTAAGCACTTGGGCGAGCTTGGCACTAGAACAAAGCTTGGTCTCTGGAGCATTCACACTTGGGCTCTTAGCACTTGGGCAAGCATGAGCGAGTTTGGCACTGGAACAAGGTTAGCCTTTGGAAAATTCTCGCCTAGGCGAGACTAGCTCGCTTGAGTGAGCTTCTTGAATGTCCAAGCCTTGTTTTCTATTTCTAAAATCTCTATATTCATCCTCTAGCCCTTTGATCCATCTTTCCTTAATTTTATGAAATTAACACAAAGTTGAGATCAAATGACTTCATTAATCTCATTATTCAAAAATATATAAACTTCTCAAATTAGGGTTGAGTCATAACTTAATCAACAATTAAAATTTATAAGTGCCTAACTTTTCAACAATATGTTACTGATAACACACTATTTTATTTTATTTATTCTTTATTGATAAAAAAAAAACACTATTGAGTGGATACACTATTTTTGGAGAATAATTTTCTTGAACATCAAACTTTTTGCATTTCAATTCAGGAAATGTATTCCTCTAAGTTCCTTGGTTTGTCCATAAGATCAAAACCATGTAATTTTTGGATCCTATAATTGACGCTAGATGCAATATTGTCAATGGGTTCAAAATAGTGGTATCATCATGTTTGTCTCTATGCTTCTCTTTTTTTGAAAAAGTATCAAAGAAAGTTTTGAACATTTTCAAAGAGCCTTGTGGCCCGATGTGATTAATTACAAAACAAAGTGGATTAGTTGAAAAAAATGTCTATTAGTAAAAGAAGTATTATGAATACTTTATATTATTAAGTATTTTGAGAGTGACATATAGGAAATATTAAAAAACTAATGAGTTGTGAGTGAAGTAAATTTCAAGATTTTTTTCCATGATAAATAATATCTTGATAGTCTATTTCTTCTAGAGAAATTTACGTGTGGAAGAATTTATTTGTCTTAAGTTATGGTAGATTTTAGTTATAAATGCTATTTGTTTTCTTTTCATGAGGGTTTAAAAAAATAATAATTTAGAGGGTTAATAATTTTTTCCTAAAACTTATTTTTTTGTTTCTAAATTTTAAAAGCTTTCCATTATTGTATTTTTGAAATACTCAACCTTTATACAAGAAAACAGAACTAAGTCTTCTTACCAAAAATACACTTAGAAAGCAAAGCTTCTCAAGTCAACTGAACAACCTAATTCCTCAAGAAAACACTATAGTACCTTAGACACTACTTTCCTCCTTACCTAACCACATTTGTCATTCGCCTAATATTTTTTGATAGATTTCATACATACCAACAACTTGAGACACCAATCTGAGTAAGAAAACCAAGCTAAGCGTACTTTCAAATTTACTCATGACCATACCTTCAATTGCACTGTTGTGAAAATTTCAATGTGGTTTATACAACCATTTTTAAAAATCTTCTTATTCCTCTATTTCCACAATTCTCCTCCCACTACTATCCACATACCACTCCAAATCTGATTGACAACTTCATCAACATCAACACTTAGACTAAACAAGCCATGCTACTCTGCAAGTACAAAAAAGGTAAGTTGTTGTTTCCTCTCCCTCCCCACACATACTACATGTACTGCTTACCATACTTATCTCCCTTCTCTCCAAATTCACTTTAGACGCAATCTTATTTTTCAACACTCTCCAAGCTGTGATATGAGTTGATGGTTGTGCCTTAATCCTCCAAAATCCCTTATACATAGCAACACCATCTCCCTGAACTTCACCTTTTAGAATTCTGTATGCAAATTTGATTGTAAACTTTGTTGTATCGCTTTCTTTCCATACCCACAAATCCTCCTTATCTATAGAGATGTTTTTCTTTCCCATGAGCAGTGCGAACTCCACAAATCCTCCTTATCTATAGATATGCTCTTTATTCCTTTTCCATTCAAACAAATTCTTTCTCCATCCTATCTTCCAAGACCACTCAAGATTGTTGTTCCACTCCATTCCTTACCACAACTTGTGTTCCCTACAAGAGCAGATAGAAAAAAACCTCATAAATTTGTCATTAAGAGCCTTATTTCCACCCATTTATCCTTCCACAAACTAATCCCTCTCCCATTCCCTACCTCCCAGATGAAGTTATCATCAAACTTATCTTTCCAATTCTCAAAATTCCAAACATCCTTCAAATCCCTCCACCACAATGAATCTAACCTACTATTTCTTTGAGTTCTTAGATTCCTCCAACCTTCATACTGCATTCTAACACCTCTTTCCATACTCTCATTTATTTAATTTTTTTATTGATAAATAGTATTTAATTTTTCAAATGACTTTTGGTTAGTTCCACACACCTACTAATTTTGATTTATAACTTTTATTTTTTCTCTTTGGTGTTTCTAGATTATATAAAATATTACATTTCCATGTTATTATTTCTAACAAAGGGATTACTGTATAAAGATTGCAATCATAGGAGTTTAAGTGATTATAAACTTAATCAAGTACATATAGAAACCTAGTCAAACACTACACTAGGTAGTAGGTATTAAGATAAACCTAGTATAGCAGTGAAAACTAGAGAATAAATTCACAAGTAGTTAAACATTGACAAATGTATTTTCACATTCTGTTTCTAATCAAACCCATGTAATTAACATTTGTCTCTTTGCCCACGTTTCGAATATGCATGCAGCCGTATATTATTATTATTATAAACAAGATTAGTCTTTAATTTGGTTGGCTAATCTGGTTATAATTGGAGAAAACTAAGGGTTGACAAATAAATAATTTTATTGGTTCAGTCATAGTTCTCCTTTTAAGAAAGTTTATCTCTATCATGATATCATATTCTATTCTTTTTACTGCTATATATAGTTGTTGGGTTCACATCATGACTAATCTTGCATTATTTCTTTCTATTATATAGTATTCTTTTCACATTTGAAATCACCTAATTAACTGTTGCCAATACAATCCTATGACAAATTAAATATTATTAATTGTTTCTATTACGTGTAGGTGTAGCATAAGAACTTATTTTGTACACCTTTTGTGAGTGATATTTTTACTATTTTTTTCTATATAATTATGATTTTCGAGTATGTTTGAGTTCACATATTTATTACATATAAAAACATTTTATATTCATAGTATATAGGAAGGATAAATTTCATTGAATTTATAAAGCTTATTTTTTAATATGGTATTAAAGTCATTTAGAGTTTATCTTAACAAGAGTTTATTGGGCTTATCAGGCCACCAATTATCTAACCATCATTAAACCATTCATAATATATAATCTCACGCACGTATTGACAAGACTCGATGCGAGGGACTGAGTTGGAAATTTCACATCAACTAGAGAAAATGATATTTCATAGTATGTAAGTGGGTATAAACTCCACCTTATGAGTTGATTTTGTGATTTTGTAAGAATGAGTTAAACTTGAAATAACTTATTAATAGAGTAAATAATATATTTAAATTTTTTATTTTTTTATTGGTAAGTAAATATGTTGAGGTTTCAAGTATTAATTGTATTGAATTTGAATGAAATGCTAGTTTTTTTTTATTGACATGTATTAAATGTTGTTCTTTTGAATGTATCATTTTTTTAATTAATAAAATATAATTGAGGACGAGTAGTTTATTTATAGATAAACTCTTATTAATCCCTAATGCAGACACCAAAAACGTGATCTTAATAGAATGTTGAATTCATAATTATATTTAGCATTGGATATGTATCATGATTCATGAGAGAAAATATGGCATCACATATTAATATTTAATTATATGAGGTCATACCTAAATTAATGTCCATCTCTTTGTTCCTATTTAATATTTTTCGAAGAAGGATAAATACAAAAATTGAACACATAATTAATTAATCAAGTTAGTTTGTTTAATTAAACAAAAAATATTAATATAACACTACTTAGATTTCATTATATAATTAATGAATGATCTAATCTAAAATATATATACACTCAACATAAAAACTTACGCATTATAATACGTGTTTATGAACACACCTAAGTCAAGGAACTACAATTTTAAATAAAATAAAAGAGAGAATAATTTAGTTCTATTTTTATGAGTAATTGCTATTACTAATTAGTATTACGTAACATGTTTGGGAATACTAATTCACATAATAAATTATTAAGATTTTAATAACCTTGCTTTACATGAGATTACATTTTATCATAATTAATTTTCAAATAAGCAATTTATAATTTCATTCTATTCTTTATACATGATTTCTCTTCTAATCTTAAAAATAGACTACGATTTCTCAAGAAAAAAAAATAGTTTTCTTTTCAAATCAGCTTGGTTTAGTCCATTTCGAAGAAATCAGTTTTAATTTATTTATCATTTTTTAAGTGATTATAAAAAACTTCTTTAGCTTTTAATCAAATACTTAATAAGTTATTAACTGAAAAAAAACTAATTATTACGAGGAATATCAACATTTAATTACAAACATTAGATTTAAATTATCAGTTTAAATTATATTTTAAAAAATTTAATGTATTCTTTATTTTTAGGTATGTTTTTAAAAGATTACGTGAAATTTGTAAACAATACATAATCTGAACTGGTAATTTTAATTTAATGATTATAATTAAATATCCTAATTCCCTTTCATATAATTAAGAGTTCTCATTTAAATGCACTCTTATTGATTGAAACTACTTTGAAAATTGCCAAAAAAAATTATAAATCTTATATTTATTTACCTAAATTCTTTTATAATTTTGTATGTTTTTATAAATTACAATATAGAATAATACTGTTAAAATTTAAATGTGAATACTTTTCTTTTTCCGTTGACAAAATACGGAGTACAGTTTTTCTCAAGTACTAACTGGCTAAGCCCAGCTGCAGGCCCAATTTTCACGGGCTTATCAAATTGGGCTTGAAGCCCAATAAAACGGCTCAGTGATCAGCGTGGCTCATTCGGCTGAAGCCGAAGCCGATCAGCTTCAGCGTTTATTTGGAACCGAAGACAAGAAACAGCAACGTTGTTGGCTCAAGATAAGGATTTAAAGCCTCGCCATTCATTTCCCTCCTTCCACTTCCACCCTCTATCTATCATCATCCATACCCATTTCGTGTTTCACCACAAAGACTTCATTTTTCACCCTCTCTTTTTTTTGTCCCAAATTTTCTGTGAATTTTTTGGTCCTTTGAAGCTTCCGAGGTACATATTCTGCTTCAAACTATGACGGGTCGTTGTTGTTTTCTCTGTGGCACTTCTTATGGTTGCGTGAATTTTACTGTACTGTGTTAGAATTTCTTAATTGAACTTTGAACATACTTATAACTGTTGCAAAGTCTATTCGGAGCATTATTTTTCCACTCTATACTTGAAATTGAGCAAGAATGCATTCCTGTGCATGTTACTTCACTAAGCTAATTTTGTTAATTTTGCAAAAGGATTTGAGGTTTCATGGCCTTGCCAATTATATGCTTGTGTGGTGTGGTATTTTCATGAAATGAACTTAAAAGGACTTGTTATTGAATTGGTTTAATTTGTAGGCCTGATTTACATTTGTGGGGTGTGGTTTTCAAATTGTCTTTACTTGTTGTAGTTTTAACAAGTAATGCTATGTGGTACCGTGTAATGTTGCTTGTTACATTCATGTAGAAATGCCAATTTTCACTGGGTGGTATTTTTTTCATTCAAATCAAAGAAGATAAGTGACCATGCTAGAGTTGTAATGGAGAAACCAGATATTGAAATTCAACAACTCAGTTTTTTGGGTTTTGAACAAGGTGAAATAGTTGAAGTTGGAGCTTTGTAAACTTCTAAACCTCATGTATGAGTAAAGCAATTAGATGACAGTAACCCAATCATATTGTAGGGGTGTCGGACAAACAATTTTAAGAAGTAGGTTCAATTTAATCGAAGAAAACAGTTTTCATTTCTATTTTCTTTTTTTTTTTTCATTAATACAAAAGTGCTACTTCTTTTTCCACTTAGTTTCATGTTTGCAAACATCTGTATGGGAAATGGTGAGATTTTGTTGTTGTTTTCATTGATTGGTGTACATATTTCTGGAAATAGGAAATAAAGTTAAAACAGGACATTTTTTTTATAATTATTTATGAAAATGGGAAATTAACTCAAAAATATTTTCTCAAACCAAAGTGACTCTTATATCCTTAAAAACTGCATTTGTGAGGTTAATTACCCATTACGAAAACTGGAAATCCTGATATAGCAAATCCCCAAGCATTTGTCATGTAGCCTTGATTCATTGATTGTCTTTGTTGCAGTAAAATTCAAGTGGGGTAGTTAATATGGAGTCAATTTAACTGCATTGTAGTCAAGAATTTACTCATGATTTGTAAAAGATGTGATTATGCTTGATGTTTTGGTGAACATTGATTATGCTTGATATATGGAGCAGGTTATGAAATGTGATTTGTGTATTTGTAAAATTTGCTGATTGACGCAATTTTGTTCCAACAGTGCCATTAATTTATATCGTTATATAGTGGCCACATGGGTAAAAACTTATTACCTCAGTTCTTACTGATGTTCATATCGTTCATATGTTTTCTCAAGGTGACAGATGAACTGATTCTGAATATATATAACTCAAGTTTTAAAATTCAAGCCAACATGAATCCTGTAATACCGTGTTCTATTGGCAATGTTTTAATTATTCCTGGATTCACCTACTCATCAAGGAAGAATAACACCATAACTAGACTCAACTTGTCACGGAGCACTGTAAAACCTGGATCATCATCTTGGAGATTTCTATTACCTTCATTTGTTGCCAGTGGAACGTTTCCGCAAAGCAAAAGTATACGCTCTTTTCATAAGAAGTCTAGAACCTCCATATCAGCCACAGAAACAGATGTAGCACTGGAGGAACCAGGTCCACCTGTTGCAGATGAAGATTCTGGTGAAATTTCTTCAAATGAAATTGGAATAAGTGAAGATTCATCTTCTAAGTCTGATGCCAACCCTGATACAGCTAAAGCCAAGCGTTCAAGACCTGCAAGGAAAAGTGAGATGCCTCCTGTAAAGAACGAGGATTTGATTCCTGGGGCAAGTTTTACTGGGAAAGTAAAATCTATCCAGCCATTTGGTGCCTTTGTTGATTTTGGTGCTTTCACAGATGGCCTTGTTCATATTTCAATGTTGAGTGATAACTATGTTAAAGACATTGCAAGTTTTGTTTCTATAGGCCAAGAAGTGAAGGTGAAGCTAATTGAAGTCAATAATGAAACTCGTCGGATTTCTCTCTCTATGCGGGAAAATGCTGACACTGGTAGTAAGCAACGGAAAGATGCACCTGTCAAGACAGAGAAAACGGGATCTGGGAAGAGGAGCACTTCAAAACCCAGTTCAAGGAAAGATAATGCGGTGAAAAGCACAAAATTTGTCCTAGGGCAGCTACTGGTTGGTTCAGTGAAGAATCTGGCTAGGAGCGGTGCTTTTATATCTCTTCCTGAAGGTGAGGAAGGATTTCTACCTGTATCTGAGGAACCTGATGATGGATTTGATAATGTTATGGGAAACACTAGGCTGGAGGTTGGTCAAGAAGTTAATGTACGTGTTTTGCGTATCAATAGAGGGCAAGTAACATTGACTATGAAGACCGAGGAAGATACTACAGATTCAGCCTCAACATTTAACCAAGGAGTTATCCATACTGCAACAAACCCTTTTATGTTGGCTTTTCGTAAGAACAAGGATATTTCTTCTTTTTTGGATGAGAGGGAGAAACCTCAAAGTGAAGTTCAAAACCCAGAACCTGGAACAACTTTGGAAGAAATTAAGGAAACTGCATTGGATGTTCCTGACGTACAGGGTGAACCAGTTAGCAGCAAGTTAACAGATGATGTTCCCCCAGCAGTCAAACAAAATGCTGAAGGTGATATTTCTGCAAATGAGGAAAATGTGGGAACCAGTGCAACGAATGGCTCCTCAACAGCTATTGTGGATGATGAGAGTAACCTAGTCAGCACTGTTTCTAGCCCAACACCAGGTATAGATACTCCCATTGAGAAGGAAGAAGTGGTAGTTTCTGGAAGTTTGACTCCTGAAGAGGATCTATCTATTGTAAATCCAACAATTGAGGAAGCTACTCTGACAGAGGTCCCAACAAGCGATTTGAAAACTGACTCACCTGTTGAAACAGCTACTGACAACGTAATAGAAAGTGGAGTTAATGAAATTGTCACAGAAGATGAGAAACAGTCACAAACTCCTAATGCAGTGGAAGAATTTGCAGCTGCAGTACTAACTGATACTGATGCAGTTGAACCTAGCCCTGATGGAAATGGTACTATTACTGAATCAGATATTGAATCGAGTGCCCCAGCCCTGCAAGAAACTGCAGGTTCTGTTTAATCCATCTCCCACTCTCTCTGCTACATAAATTATCTATCGATTTGTCTTTCTAATTTATTCTAACATATAGAAGTACTGATGGTAAGTCTAAAACCAAACATTTTTTGTGCAATTAGATGCATGTACCAGAGCTTTCCAATTAATTTATCAAATAATATTTCCTTTGCATCACAAGCAGTCGATGACGTTGGAGCTGTTCCTGAGATCAATGATGGTGACACTAGTTTAAGTGGCGAGTTGTCTCCTGACGGAAACTTGAATAAAGGTTTATATGCCTCAGTTTCTTTATAATTCCTATTTGCCTGGTTTGATTTGGCTAATGAATGAGAATCTCTAGCGAGTTTCCCAAAATTGATCATAAATTGCATGGTATTGCATCCATTTCATTTCCCCTGTGATCCCAATCAACCAGTTTTATGTAACTGAAACAATAGGCCACATTATAGTTGCCTTATCTTGCAAACAGAATTTCTTTTTCTTCTTCTGTCTGCTGTTATGAAAGGAGTGCTCTTAAACTGTTAATCTATGTCAACAGATGAAACAGAAGAACCCAATCAGGTTCCTTCTCCAGAAAGTTCTGCCACTGAAGTAGTAAAAACCTCCACTGATAACCCTGAAGAAGAATTGCAAAAGCAGACTCCCGTCACAGAGAATGAAAATTCGTTTACCTCACAAGTTGAAGAGAAAGAGATTGCAACTGCATCTGAGAAAAATATCAGTTTATCTAGTTCTGATGGACAAACTGGTGCTACGTCAGGGGAAGGCTCAAGTAAAGGTTTAAATTTCATCTGATTTTCATCCTATTTCATTTCACGTTTTTTGCATCAAACTGAAGTATGTTAGAAAGACATCAATTTATACATGTATTTTAGTTTTTATTTAATATCTGGGTGAGGTGCATGATACAGGGTGCATAGTTTCTGTATATATGTAGTTTAAATGCACACACATTACATAATCTCTATAGTTCTCACTTTCAATCTTTTTACAATATTTATATATAACAAGTTTCCTATATTGGCACTAGGTCCAACTGGGAGTTGGACTAACCAATGCAGTGCAGGGCTGCAATTCCAAGTGGATCAATGACATTGCCTTTGGGGGATTCATTTATGACACTTGTTACAAACAACACTTGACGTTCATTCATATTTCTTAGTTTTCCAACTTTTGGCTTTTTTCTTTGCATTCTTGCATAGGATTTCTAATATTAATCTTTCCCCCTTTTTTTCGGATTGTAGCAACTATATCTCCAGCACTTGTGAAGCAACTTCGGGAAGAAACAGGAGCTGGAATGATGGACTGCAAGAAAGCTCTATCAGAGACTGGTGGGGACATTATTAAAGCACAAGAGTACCTTAGGAAAAAAGGCTTATCAAGTGCAGAAAAGAAAGCAAGCAGGGTAACTGCTGAAGGAAGGATAGGTTCTTACATCCATGACAGCAGGATAGGTGTTTTGGTAGAAGTAAACTGTGAGACAGATTTTGTCTCCCGAGGTGAAATTTTTAAAGATCTTGTTGATGATATAGCCATGCAAGTGGCTGCATGCCCTCAAGTAGAGTATCTTGTTACAGAAGATGTTCCTGAGGAGATTGTTAACAAAGAAAAAGAGATAGAAATGCAGAAAGAAGATCTTTTGTCAAAACCAGAGCAAATAAGATCAAAGATTGTTGAAGGGAGGATAAACAAAAGACTAGAGGAGCTGGCATTGCTTGAGCAGCCCTACATTAAGAATGATAAGGTAGCAATAAAGGACTTGGTCAAGCAAACTATTGCTACTATTGGAGAAAATATTAAAGTTAAGAGGTTTGTGCGATTCAACCTTGGAGAGGGTTTAGAGAAGAAAAGTCAGGACTTTGCTGCTGAAGTAGCGGCACAAACTACGGCAAAACCAGCACCTACACCAGCAACCGAGGAACCTGCTGTTGCAGAAGCCAAGGAGACTGAACCAAAGTAAGCAGTTCTATGAACTCTTTTTTTATTATTGAGTAATTAAGTTGTCAAATTTAGGTGATTAGTTACTGGAATGTGCGTTATTAAGATTCAGAAACAAATTATGATTCAGGCCATAGGAGACATTGTGTTTGTGATGGCATTAAATTATGACTGAATTACTCAGTTACAACTTACATGTAAAATGTGGAAGCAATGGGTAGCCTTCTCATTGTACACTTTTTACAAATAATTCAAACTAACTGATTTTACAAATTTAGTAAAGCGGCACAAGACTACATACTGTATCTATATGTTTGATCTTACATTTTCTAGCACATGCTTACCCCAACCTCCCCACACTCCGTGCTCATACACAAATATTATCTTTGGTTTACTCTTGAAATAGGTGAAAGTAACCTAAGTTTCTAAGTTACCTCTTTTTGCTAATCTTAAATTGTTCAACATTCTTCTGCAGGAAATCAACAGTAGCAGTCTCAGCCTCATTGGTTAAGCAATTGAGGGAAGAAACTGGAGCAGGGATGATGGACTGCAAGAAAGCTCTAGCTGAAACTGGAGGGGATCTTGAAAAGGCCCAAGAATACCTGAGAAAAAAGGGTCTCTCCTCTGCTGACAAAAAATCGAGCCGGTTAGCAGCAGAAGGCAGAATTGGTTCATACATTCACGATTCACGCATTGGCGTTCTAATCGAAGTGAACTGCGAAACTGACTTTGTGGGTAGAGGTGAGAAATTCAAGGAGTTGGTTGATGATCTTGCAATGCAGGTGGTGGCCAGCCCACAGGTGCAGTTTGTATCCGTTGAAGATATTCCAGAGACTGTTGTGACCAATGAAAAGGAACTTGAAAGGCAGAGAGAGGACCTTCTTTCAAAACCAGAGAACATAAGAGAAAAAATTGTGGAAGGAAGGGTCTCTAAGAGGCTCGGGGAGCTTGCTCTTCTAGAGCAGCCATTTCTCAAGGATGACAGTGTATTAGTGAAAGACTTGGTGAAGCAAACTGTGGCTGCACTTGGAGAAAACATCAAAGTGCGGCGATTCGTTCGGTTTACACTTGGAGAAACGGCTGAAAAAGAAACAGCAGTAGCAGCATAACTTTAGCAGAAGTGCCATCAAGCAGGAATGGTACTGGGAAATCCACATGCATGTTATAGAAGCTTATGGAAGATTATGGGAACAGGGAGGGACCAATGTTTATTTTTCATCCTAATAACCAAATGTGCAATCGGCAGGGACTTATTTTCCTAATCTGTATCTACACTGAGGATACACGAGGACTAAATTTTGTGTTAATTCTCTACAGTTTGTATGCTGAAACATATTAGTGGATGCATTTTTGAGTTACAAGTTTTGGAAGTTTTCAATTACTGAATTCATCAATTCTTGACTCGTTACTTCTCATATAAACAATCGATTTAAAACTATATGGTATAAGTTGAATTAATCGATGTAAAAACCTTAAATCTTAATCTTTAAACTTTACAATAACAATGACATTTTTTGTTCTGAGAAATGAAATAGTTCCCGTGTCATGTTCTTCTATTTATTTTAAATCCGTCTCATAACCAATAAGATTTAATGCAATTAGTAGATGATCGAGTTTCTTGATCTTTATGCTTAATTTCCAACCACACAATGAAATGTAGAGCATTTTCGCACCCTTCTTTTTCAAATAAATAAATTTACATATTTTCACCATTACTCTTGAAATGCTGATACTTTTTCTAAATAAACTAAACTAAACGATGTTTCATTATGAATTACACCATTTTATATTGATTGACTTAAGTTTTCTTTTTTTTTCATATTAAAAGTAATTACTCCAAAACAATAGTACTTAAAATAGTTCAAACGCTAAATCGACAATCAATATGAAATAATATTGTCTGAAAGGTTCACAAGATCAAGAAATTCCCATCCTCCACGTGTTGAGCAAAGTAATGTCTTCAAAACTTGTCTTGTGGTTGTGATAGCAAGTTCTTAAGCAACTTCGTGCAATGGATTATTAAGAACATCACAAAGTTTCATAATCAGATATAACCAACTTCAGGAAGACCCTGTACGTATAAGCAGAAAGAGCACTGTAACTTCTCAACTATTCAATTTAAGACACACAACTAAAGAAGTGCCATCGACCAATTTTTACGTGCAAGAGCTTGTTACATAGAGAAGGTTTCTTTTTATAGATACCCAAAATTTTCTTTTACTTGCAATCTTATCATCCATTCCACTACACACTATCCTTGTCTGCATCAAGTACTTCTTTGATGTCTTGCTGGAACAAAACGCCAGAGGTCCACAGCAATATCTACTTCCTTCTTCTTATGAAATTTGTACATTTTTGGTACATCAAACCGAAGCTGCCAAAGCAAGAAAACAAATTTCAACCATAAGAGTTCGGTAAATTGTACAATGGTTACTATACAAATAACTGGCATTAGAAAACTGGAGCTATTGTTCTCTACAAAGAAATCAATAGGAAGAGGATTATACATTTTTCATGCAAGAAAAACATGATTTTACACAGAACAGAGAAACAAATTAACTTTAATTGCAAGACTA
>Ga0123342_1001819_pt1 | contig 35959 bp, 20 predicted proteins | sample Turbeawhitnodule_FD_89960 | JGI IMG/M metagenome (GOLD analysis project Ga0123342, IMG submission 89960) | Root nodule microbial communities of legume samples collected from Mexico - Turtle bean Mexico white nodule | ecosystem: Host-associated > Plants > Roots > Nodule | place: Mexico: Nepantla... | reverse complement strand
CACCCGACGACCGAGTCCCGAGTGCCGAAAGATAAGCAGAAGGAAGAGAAGGATCCCAGTTCATCACTCAGCCACCTGCCCGACCGAAGGAAGGAGAAGAAGACTTCAACAGTTCTCTAGGTCTCATCTCCCTAGCAGGAACACTATCCATACAAATAACTTACAAAAGTTTAAAGATTTCCATGTTAAAGAATTATACCTGATGAGTTTTATAAGTAACAGATGTTAGAATATAGTAATTTGAAACACTTTTATTTTAGTATTGAATATTATATTTAAAACTCTTTCAGTCTTAGTAGTCAGATTCATAAAGTAAATCATTATGAAATATAATACAAATGTATATCTTATCAGATACATTTTACCATTTACAACTAGTTTAAATAAAATATAATATACTATCTAAAAATGGTAATATCACTTAAGTAAGGTCTTCTCATTAAAATGATACTTTTTAATAAAATATATTTTGCTCTCAGCAATCACCTTAATCAAATGTTTAGTGGGTATTTGAGTAAGACACTCTTCAATTGAGTGAAAGTTGGATGTTTAAGCCAGAAATTTCAAGAATGAAAATTAGCTATTGAATCTATATATATCACTTAAGAGATATTCACCTTGCTAAAGGTATGTTTGTGAATGAAAACATCATAGAAATACCAAATTTTGGAAAAAATTAAAGATTCTCATGCTTCATTTTATATCACCTAAACTAAAATACAAGTCTCAATCTAATCAACAATAAAGTAAAAGATCGTACACATGGATATATTCTTAAAATCACATGTACAATTATAAACTAAACTACACTCTATCACCATAACATGACTATTTACACAAAATTCCACATACCTCACATTTAAGGTTTTGTTTAGATTAAGGTAAGATTGGAAAATGTAAGAAAAGAAAGGAAAGAGAATGGAGAATGAGGGTGATTGGATTAAGTGAAAGAGACTCAAAAGTGAAGAGGAAAATTTATATAAATTTGATTGATGTGGTAAAATATATTTAGTTGTATATCAATATATTTAGAAGATAATAATAACAAAAATTTAACATAAAAATAAAATTTCAAAAATATAAATGAAATTTTAAATCAATTTTAAATTTAAATACAATATTATTATAAAAATTTAATAAAGAAAAAATTACATTTCATATTAAAAATATATTAAAATAAATTATCAGAATTTAAACAAATAAATAATTTTATTTATTTATTTTAATTATTCATTTATTTAATGTAAAATAAATATTATCAAAATATTAAATTATTTTATTTATTTTAATAATTCATTTTGTTATAGTAATAAAATATATTTATAAATATTTAATTATTATATTTTACATATCAATTAAAAACATATAACAAAATCAATTTAATATTTAATATTTTCTCACATAATTAATTATTTTATTTATTATTATGATATTATAATTTTAAAGAAAATATTGTATTATATTTATTTAAATATAATACATTATATCTAAATACATAATAATTATAATTTGAACAAAAACTATCATGAATTAAGTTTAAAACTTCCTTTCTACAATGGAAAGGAAAAGGAAAGTTGAAAGAATAAATTTTCTCATTTTTTTTGGGTGTGTTTTAACACTTTGATTTTCGATTTTTTTTTATCTTTTAGTATTGTTCATGATTTGGTGGTTGAAAACAAATAGAACATCAAACTCAAATTTGACTCATCAAATACAAGTTTTTCACTTTAATAACAATGTAATTTTTTATATAAAATAAAATAATCAAAATACTTACAAAATTATCAACTCAAAACAAAATTGTTTTTTTGAAATAGCGCTAATTTATCTTATACTGAGATTCTTTGTACTTCAGATAAGAGAATGGACCAACAATATTCTAAAAAACATTTTCATCAACTGAAAAACCAACCCTAAGTATTAAATTACCTTAAATCAAGTTCTAAACTCAAAAAAAATCATTTTTTACTTAGTGCAAAACTCAAATTGATGAATTGATAATTTTCCTCAACTATAATGTAGAACAAATTTCACAAGGGAGGGATGGAGAATAAGATCCTCAAACTTTGAGATTGAGGAGGAAAAAAAAAAGAGTTTCAACTATAAAAATTGTAAATGGTGAGAATAAGGAATAAAAAGAAGTTTCAACTATAAAATTGAAAGAAAAGGAAATCGTTATTGAAAAAACAAGTAAAACATAAAAAAAAAATGATTGAATTGTATTTTAATTTTTTTTGACAGATTTTCAAAAACTAAATTCTAATAAGCTTATTCTTTTTAGATTGAAATAAATAGGATAAAGAGAGGAATAATTACTCAATATATTTGTATATTGGTTCATTTGATAACACATGTTATATCCAATTTTCAATCAAGTGGTTGAGTTTTACAAAGCATATTAAAACTGCAAGATAAATATTGTTTTAGGTCATAGTCTCTCCTCACTAAGACGTATGAGTATTGTTTCAAAATTTAGTCACTCTTGGCTAAGTTGTCAATTATTCTTTAACACTTAATCACTTTTGATTAAAATTTGAGTATTGTCTAACACAATTACTTTTGTCTAAGATAACAATTATATAAAGCGTGATTAAAAGATAGTAAGGTTGCTCAAGAGAAGGGTTGCGTCTTTCGATGCTTACAAGGTTTAAACTCTCTTTAATCGTTTGCTAAACAAACAAAACAATGTTATTTACAAAGTTATTCGTAATGTAATGTACTGTGTTAGCTTAAGACTATGTGTTTATCTTTATCAGAATGATTTGACTTATCAGTCAAGTTTGAATATATATCTCATCATCTAAGTAACTCTTTTAAACAATTACACCATATATATCATCTCAAAGATTTTACAAACATTAAAATTATTAGCTACTTGCAATTATACAATTATAACACGTCAACATAAAATTAGGCAACAATCACCAAATTATAATAAAATCATATTAAAATAGAAGAATTTAAGAATGATTTAAACAAGCTAAAACATGTTTAAAAACATGAAAATATCGCTTCAACGAAGTATTTCTATCGAGCATATTTTTTTTAGTAAACCAAATAATGTATTTAACCTTAACCTAAATTCTAAACTCATCTTGATCGTATTCTATTTTTATAAAAAGATAACATTAATAACGTCGAATGTATTTGAACGTGATTATCATAATTAATATTTAATTTTTGTACCTTTATTAAATTGATTAATATATTTTATTTTTACCATTAAAATAACCATAATTTTTCATAAGATTACTGAAATAACAGTTAAACTTTTAAAATATAGACTTATATCATAGAATGAGTTTTTTTAGACAAAAATATGTTAGAACTTTATTAATACAAGTATTGTTAACTCCGTAAATACACATTTTTTTATTAAATACAAAGTTATGAAAGCAAATAGAAAATTTGATATTTTTTATCACACCAAAACGGAATTATCAAAATATAAAATAGTTATAAAAACAAGACAAATTTTATTAAAAATGAATTAATGATTAAGAAGTGAAATAAAAATATGTGTAAAGAAACGAATATAATTACTAATACATATAAATTATAGATATGTAAAGAAGTTACTCCATTAATAAAAAAACTAACTAAATTTTTTTGTTACACATACATCCATAACATGTGTAGCCATTATAAAAAAAACTATTTAGTATAACTAAAATGAGAGATTTGAAAGCTTGAAGATTTGGATTAAATTGGTTGATTGACGTATTGAAATTTAATAAGTAGTGGTATGAGAAACAGAGAGCGATGATGAAAGAAAGTAACAGAGTAATGCTCTGACAAATGCCGAGGATTGTTCTCACCGGTCCCATCGCATCCATCCATACATTAGGGGGCGGATGGCAGGACTAGTTAGGACCGAAAGAAAAAAATGAGAAAAGAAAAAAAAAACACATTTAACCGCTTAAAGGAAGCGCTTCCCTGTCTCTCTCACTCTATTTCCAGACCTCTCCCTCCAAAGAATATTCTCTCTTTTTATTTTTCTCTTGGGATTGCTGCTCACCTCACACATCTTCTCCGTCTTCTCATTCGTGAGCACTCAGTATAAAAGGAGCAGCAGCAGCAAGAAGTAGCAGCAGGGAGTGTGAGGATAAATCAGAAATGGCTGGGAACGATTGGTTGAACAGCTACCTTGAGGCGATACTGGACGTAGGGCCTGGCCTCGACGATTCCAAGTCCTCTCTGCTTCTCAGAGAGAGAGGCAGGTTCAGTCCGACTCGCTACTTCGTCGAAGAGGTTATCGGATTCGATGAGACCGATCTCTACCGCTCTTGGGTTCGGGTATTCTCTCGCTCTCTCCACTTCACGCTCTTTCTGATTTTACTCGTTAAATTTCTTTCCGCTGATATCTTCTGATTTTCGTTCGTTTGCTAGGCTTCCTCCACCAGGAGTCCTCAGGAGAGGAACACCAGGTTGGAGAACATGTGCTGGCGGATTTGGAACCTCGCTCGCCAGAAGAAGCAGGTTCGATTATCGATTCTTGATTGTCGATTCTCAATCCCGTCGATTATGAATTATTAATTATGTGTTGTGATTTTCATGCTTCATGATGTGATATTGATAAGTTGTGATGGATTTGAGTAGCTGGAGAGTGAGACGGCGCAGAGATTGAACAAGCGCCGGCTGGAGCGCGAGCGAGGGCGGAGGGAAGCCACCGCGGATATGTCGGAGGACTTGTCGGAAGGAGAGAAGGGAGATCCGGTCAGTGACGCGTCAGCTCACGGTGACACCTACAGAGCCAGGATGCCCAGAATCAGTTCCGCCGATGCCATGGAGAGTTGGGCCAACAGTCAGAAAGGGAAGAAGCTCTACATTGTACTCGTTAGGTAGGTATCCCTCACCTCTGCTCTGATGATGATTAGATTGATAGTGAAGTTAGTATGTTTGTTTCTTTATTCTGTTGTGTAGAGTGTAATTTGTGTATTCGCTGATTAGATTAACCTTTGATTTGTTTGATTTTAACAAAAAGGTTTATATATGCAGCATTCATGGCCTAATACGAGGTGAGAATATGGAGCTAGGACGTGATTCGGATACCGGTGGTCAGGTAGTGTTTTCATTTTTTTTTTTATTTTATTCGAAATGCTGATTTAAATTTATATACAAAATAGACTTATTTAAAAAAAAACTCAATTTATCTTTTGAGAGAAGTTTATTCCAACTTGTTTAGCTTTCTTTTTCTGCTAGTGTTCAGGAAAAAACGTATCCAAAAAGGACTTTTGTCTTACTAAGATTCTCTGTGTTTTTTCCACTGCCAGTATGTGGGAAACTAAAATCTTTCCATCTGTCTTTGTTTTCTGCTGCATAGGTTAAGTATGTGGTGGAGCTAGCGAGGGCATTGGGCTCAATGCCAGGAGTTTATCGGGTTGATTTGCTAACTAGACAAGTGTCTGCTCCGGATGTGGACTGGAGTTATGGGGAGCCAACCGAAATGTTGACTCCAAGAGACTCGGATGATTTTGGAGATGACATGGGAGAGAGTAGTGGTTCTTATATTGTTCGTATTCCCTTTGGTCCGAGAGATAAATATATTCCGAAAGAACTTCTCTGGCCACACATTCCTGAATTTGTTGACGGAGCACTTAACCACATAATACAGATGTCCAAATCTCTTGGGGAACAGATTGGCAGCGGGCATGCTATCTGGCCAGTTGCCATCCATGGACATTATGCAGATGCAGGTGACTCTGCTGCTCTTTTATCTGGCGCGCTAAATGTTCCTATGCTTTTTACTGGGCACTCGCTTGGCCGAGATAAGTTGGAACAACTTCTAAAGCAAGGTCGACTATCAAGGGATGAAATAAATGCAACTTACAAGATCATGCGTAGGATAGAGGCTGAGGAATTGGCCCTTGATGGTTCTGAAATAGTCATTACAAGCACTAGACAGGAAATAGAAGAACAATGGCGCTTGTATGATGGTTTTGATCCAGTATTGGAGCGTAAAATACGAGCAAGGATCAGGCGTAATGTGAGCTGCTATGGGAGATCCATGCCTCGCATGGCTGTAAGTACATAATAAAATGAAAATTTCTAGCTATATGTTAATGATCTTTCTTGTGGACCATGATTTTGAGTTATAGATTTCAGGTGGCTAGAGTTAAAATTTCAAGTTTATATACCTTTTCATTGAAATATTGTAAGTTCGTTTTTCTATCTTGGTTGATTCGAGTCTTTTCTTTTAACCTGACTCCTTGAGCAAAATGTCTCACTTCTTGGTTATATTGTATTAGATAAGTCCATATATGAGCATATTCTCTGTTTTTTTATGTCATTTGATTTCTTATTTTAAATTGGGACGAAACATAAAGTTTTGTTTTCCATCTTTATACTCATGGCTTATTAGTTTGTCTAGGAAAGACGTAACTTGTTTTATATATGGCAACAAACTCGAGCATGGAGTGTCTTGCTTTCTTGTGAATGCATCATTTTAAAAAGACTATAGGCGTAGCTTTTAGTTTGCGTAGTACCTCTTGGTAACAGCAGTTATTGTGGAGTCCTGTTCCAGAAGCAAGATTACAGTTTTTTAAGGAATATTTCATTGCATGGGTTATGCCATGCAAAATTAAATGTTAGAATCTCATTGTACCTTGCAGACAATTCCACCTGGTATGGAGTTCCATCATATTGTTCCACAAGATGGTGATATAGAAGGTGAACCAGAAGGGAATTTGGACCATCCTGCTCCCCAAGATCCACCTATTTGGTCGGAGGTTATAAATATGCTCTCCATTACTTTTAATGTTTCCTAAATAATTATATAGTTTATTGCTTTTGTTTTACAATAATGGATTATGTTAGATACATATTGACAAGCAAGTTCTGCCTTTAATTCTATACAAAAATGGAATGTAATGCCAATTTAAACTTTGTGATTGCTAGATAATGCGCTTCTTTACCAACCCTCGCAAGCCTATGATACTTGCCCTTGCTAGACCGGACCCTAAAAAGAACATCACAACTTTGGTAAAAGCATTTGGAGAATGCCGTCCTCTTCAAGAGCTTGCCAACCTTGTATGAAACTATGAATGACCAGTGTTAACGTTTTTTAGTATCATTTGTTCCTTTTTTTCAGGTCATCTGAATTGTTTTGCTTGACTGATCAATTATTTTTCCTTCCCTCCTTTGGCTTTTCAGACATTAATTATGGGTAACCGAGATGGAATTGATGAGATGTCTAGCACAAATGCTTCTGTTCTTCTCTCTGTACTTAAGCTGATTGACAAGTATGATCTGTATGGGCAAGTGGCATATCCTAAACATCACAAACAATCAGATGTTCCTGACATATATCGTCTAGCAGCAAAGACAAAGGTAACTTCATCTATTTGATTGGAATAAAGTATAATAGATAAAGTGCATATGTGAGTGGGTGAATAGGGTGCATACTACTACATAGAAATAGAACAAGTGCATGATTTGAGGTCCATGTGTTAGAATAGTGAAAATGAAGCAATGAAATAAGCAGACAGGATGCTATCAGCAATGCTCCCAGTTCCTTTTCATTCAAGAATGTAAGCATCTTAGACTTCACAATTTCTCTGATGAGATCTGGTAAAAGAAAAGCAAAAAAAGAAGAAAAGGAATTGATGCATCATTTGATTGTATGATTTGTCTCAATGATTTGAAATTGCACCAATTCATGTATATTGCATAATTCAAAAACAAGCTGTGATGTATAATAACATTATACAACCGGTTGGCTTGCCAAATCCTATTAAACCTGCCATATGAATTGATATGTATGTATATATATATATGGTGGTATAACGGTTTGGTGTAAATACACTTATTCAGTTGTGTGATACGTGATCTAATCTATGTATTTCCATCCTTTCTTGGCCAATTCTTCCCTCTGCAAACTATGTTGTCATCTTACATTTAATTCAGATTCAGTATCTATGCAGGGTGTTTTCATTAATCCAGCTTTCATTGAGCCATTTGGTCTTACCTTAATTGAGGTAATCTTCTCAATCTTGAATTATTTATTTTTGCTTAATTTCTTTTGGGAGATGTAAACATTAATTTGTGTGTTTGTTGAACAGGCAGCTGCTCATGGTTTACCTACTGTTGCTACTAAAAATGGAGGTCCTGTTGATATTGTTAGGGTATGCTTTATGTTTGGTGGTTGCGTATGGATTTGAAAAGGTTCCCTTGGAAATTTCCATGCCTGATTGATTGCTAATACAGGTACTTGATAATGGTCTGCTCATAGATCCCCATGATGAGCAATCTATTGCAGATGCTCTTTTGAAGCTTGTTAGCAACAAGCAACTTTGGGCAAAATGTCGACAGAATGGGTTGAAAAATATTCATTTATTTTCATGGCCTGAGCACTGTAAAACTTACCTGTCTAAAATAGCCACCTGCAAACCAAGGCATCCACAATGGCAGCGAATTGAGGATGGAGGTGAAAGTTCAGAATCAGAATCACCAGGTGATTCCTTGAGAGATATACAAGACTTATCTCTAAACATGAAGTTTTCATTGGATGGTGAGAAGAGTGGGGGTAGCGGAAATGACAATTCTTTGGATTCTGATGGAAATGGTGCTGATAGAAAGGCAAAACTAGAGAATGCTCTTTTGTCATGGTCAAAGGGAATCTCTAAGGACACGCGCAGAGGTGGGGCTACAGAAAAATCAGATCAAAATCCAAATGCTGGTAAATTTCCTCCATTAAGGAGAAGAAAACATCTATTTGTCATTGCTGTGGATTGTGATACCACTTCAGGTCTTCTTGAAACCATTAAAGTCATCTTTGAGTCTGCTGGAAAGGATAGGGCTGAAGGTTCTATAGGGTTCATATTGTCCACATCATTAACAATATCCGAGATACAGTCATTTCTAATCTCAGGTGGCTTGAGTCCCAGCGACTTTGATGCTTATATTTGCAACAGTGGCAGTGATCTCTATTATCCATCCCTCAATCCTGAAGATCGCCCATTTGTGGTTGACTTGTATTACCACTCACACATTGAATACCGTTGGGGCGGAGAAGGGTTGAGGAAAACTTTATTGCGTTGGGCTGATTCAATCACTGATAAGGGAGGGAATAATGAACAAATTGTGAGTCCCGCTGAACAGCTTTCTACTGACTACTGTTATGCTTTCAAAGTGCGAAAGCCAGGAATGGTAATTTTTCATTCTATTTCTATTCTATGATTATGTATTTAAAACCATTCATTTGTAGCTATTAAGATTCTACGTGGAATTTTCTGTGCAGTTTTTTTTTTCTCCAGAGTTACTTTATTTTGCTTATTTTACTTTTGCAGGCTCCCCCTGTGAAAGAGCTTCGTAAGTTATTAAGGATCCAAGCTCTGCGTTGCCATCCGATATATTGTCAAAATGGGACAAGGCTGAACGTAATTCCAGTGCTGGCATCTCGTTCCCAAGCTCTCAGGTATTGTTGAATCATCATTCCAAAAATTCCAGCATGCCTAAAGTTAGTATTCCTGTATACTGGTATACATTGCCGTCTACTTTTCTCTCCTCTCTTAGAGGGGGTAAGCAGTCACTGCGTTTCTTTCTTACACTATGGTATGAAATTATGCAATGTCTGTGCAAATATGCTATAGGACAAAAGCAAGTTATCAGCCATACTCCTGTGCATCTACAGGAACTGTTTTCTTTTCTCTACGTAATTTCCTCTGTTGACATCTGATGAGTTTATGTGCTTTTCCTTCAGATACCTGTATGTTCGCTGGGGTTTTGAACTGTCAAAGATGGTAGTGTTCGCTGGAGAATGCGGTGACACGGATTACGAAGGACTTCTGGGCGGCCTACACAAAAGTGTCACACTGAAGGGAGTGGGAAGCAGTGCAATCAGTCAACTCCATAATAACAGAAACTACCCTCTTTCAGATGTCATGCCATTAGACAGCCCCAACATCGTGGAGGCAACTGAGGGTAGCAGCGGTACTGATATTCAAGCTTTGATTGAAAAAGTGGGATATCTCTCTGGATGAAAAAATAATTGATAATCATTTTAGTTTTACGTCTCTTCGTGTGTGTGTGTCTGCTGTGAAACCTACTTCTGAGCGAACAGATAATCTGACATTTATACACAATGTTCATAAAGCTTTTTCCCTATCTCTCTCTCCTCTGTAACTTCTATATCATTCTCTCCGTCACAATTTCCCCGTGAAACGTATTTCCTCTTACTTTCCACTTATCTCCGTGGTGGTTCTGTATCTGCATATCACATTTTTAATGAAGGACACTTCTCATTTCTCGTGCCCTGTTTTTTAGGTCCATTTTATACCGCCCTCTTGTTACTCGTGATCACAATCTCGCTGGAGGGCAAAATACTCTCACTCGACACACACTTCATTTCATTTTCCCTGTTCAGCTATTCTATAGTACGAGCTTACACAAATCTATAAAAAAAAATACAAAGTTCAAAATCTAGAAGATTCAAGAACCAGGAATGTAGGAATTCATGTCAGTAGAGATCGTTGTGTAGACTTCTGTGAACCATGAAGAAACCAGGTGGTTTTCGCTCCAACAAGGTGTTGTGCCTTTACACTTTATTAGTTTTATATACCTTTTTTTTACAATTTATTAGTTTTATATACCGTACTTTATTGGTTTTATATACATTTTTTTTGTAACCTAGTGGAAATTCATGTTTTTATAATCAATCGTATGATTATTTATGCTATAATATGTGCAATCTATTTTCCCTTTTTCCTAATCTTGTCATGGTGATAAAATAAGGAGTAGAACAAAGAATCAAAAGAAATCATATAGTTCTTCTAAAAACTTTGATATTAGTTTTACATACCGCATAAACAAGAAAAAAGAAAAAAAAATTAAGAAAGAAATATATTTTATTAATATGAGAAATATTACACGTAGATTATTAAATATTCTATTTATAAAGCAAATAAAAAACAAAATTTATGTTAACTGAAAAATTCATATGAATTTTTTATCATCTAATACACTTTGTTTTTTTTGTACTCAGGCGCAATTTGGTTCCGCAGAGAAGTGGCCCATAATATATTATTTGATGTGAGAAGTGGACTGTTTCTTCCTGCAATTCCATACCTTCTTCTCTCACCTCCATAAGTTTTCAAATTTCTAAAAATGTTCCTATATAATATTTCGGATCAAATTTCTAAAAATGTTCCTATATAATATTTCGGATTACACAATAAATATGAAAATTATTTTTTAAATTTGTAATTAGTTATTGGATTACATAATTCGGAAGCCATTTTTCATATGCATGATTATTCTCTGGATTACATAATCCGAAAGTCTTATTTAACTTTCGGATTATGTAATCTGGAAGTCTTTTTTCAAATGAGTTTTCGAATTACATAATCCAGAAACTACACTATGGGTTGATACAAGAAGGACAAAAATATATTTTCATATGTTGTGTATGGAGGTGGCAGAAGAAGATATAGAGGTGCAGGAAGAAATAGCATGAGAAGTGTTACTCCATATAGTTTTATCCGTTAGGCCCATTCATTCGCAATTCAGTTGTATATTCCTTACTTATTTTAAAGTTTTTGTTTTTGTTTTTGTTTTTATTTTTGATCAAAGTTTTTTATGCTAGAATAACGCGCAGTTTGATCTGAAAAAAAAAAAATACCCTTCTTGATTTGTAAAAGCAACTAAATAATATTTCAAAATCATAAATATGAGATGTTTCAGTCATTTAGTCCCCTATTTTTCGTACATAATTAGTTTTTAAAAAAGCTTAAACTAATTTAATTTTGGATTAAATAGTTAATTTAATCTGGCCTTTGAAAATGTTAGTTGAAATTTATTTAATTTGTAATTTCAGATGTATTATTTTGTGCCACTTTTTTTAGAATTAATTTAATGAATTAATTTTTTTATACTCAATCTTGTTTAAAAAATTTGAAAGCTTAAGAGAAACTAATTGAAATCTTATTTGATATAATTAGTCGATTCTTTTCTCTTTCTTATTTGCTACAAAAAAAATTATTAAAATTTAATCATCAAGTATTTTTAATATTTTACACAATATATAAAATGCAATTCATCCAACCTATTGTTTAACGTAATTAATTTCAAATAAGATTTTGATAATTTAATTTCAAACTGAGTACTGGCAATAATTATACTTATTGACAGTAATATTTGATAAACAATGAATCAATTTCAGAATATTTTCATGATATAATTTAATATTTTAGTAGAATATAAAAATATTAATATCTTTAATTTTAAAATAAACCACAATTTTCAATATTATAATACTCACTAGAATTCAAAATCATTTTAAAAGTAATACAAATTATTTCAACTCATCTTCAACCAAAGTTTTACATTTTTTGTTCAAATGCAAGATCAAAATTGATTTCTTATTCCAAAAATATTCAAAATTAACTTTCAATAGAAGAAGTAAATTGATTTTAACATGTATACACAATTACGCAAAAACAAATTTAGGTATATGAGTAATAATAATATTTTTACTAATTTTAGGAGTTATTTTACTCTTCAAATTTAAACTTTATAATGATTTTAAGTTTATAGATATGAGCACAAAACAAATATGTATATTCCAGAATAAAAAAGTTAGATTATTACTCATTAATATATTTTGTCAATTTAGATATTTCTCATCAACATTAAAACAAGTTCAAATATATCCACAAGTATAAGTTTATTTCTTATCAATGTTATCATATTAGAAAAAGATGACCTTCTCCCATTCAACAAACAACAACATACCTTAATACTGTTACATTCATAGCACTTAAATAAAGTATTATTTTATTATAATATAATGTTTTATTAAAAAAAAGAGCTATAGAATATTTATTTTTATTATTTGTAATGTGAAAGAAACTTTATTCTTCGTAATAAATGTAATGTAATGTAATTGATGGTGGGTAAAGAATGGTTGAGAGTGAGGCACCTGTTACCTAATTATTGTGTTAAACTCATTTATCACTCAATTAATGCCACCAACACTTGAGCTTCCACCAACTAACGTCGATCTACTTCTCTTAAAAACCCATTTTAACTATCTCATTCTCCATTCATAATATCTCTAACTTATATTCACTTTCTCTAAACTACTTTACCAATATCAAACTAGGGTTAGGGTGAAGCAAGTGAATTGGTAGAAATTGGGGAAATTTAAAAACCTAATTTAATTTCTTTAATGAATTTCATGTCCCTTTTATTCTTACCCATCAATGGGCTGCTCTAAGTTCAGAAGTCTGTGCCTCCTCCCCTAATTTCTAGGTCAATTACGGTTCAGCTACCAATTTAACAAAACCGACAAATTCAATAATAATAACAAAATAATAATGATAATAATAATAAAAAAGGAAAATAAAATTTTTATAAACTGTCCTTATCAAACCATGTGTTTGGATAGTGTCATCTTCTCACCTCACCGCTGCAACTACCAACCTTGTTTCTCTTACAATTAGGCATGGCAGAAGAGAACAGCCACTATTATATTTTTATTTTTAAAATAAAAATGTATATTTATTTCTGTTTTTTTGGTACTAATTTATATTGTGTCAAATATTAATTAGGTACTTTTTTTTTTCAAAAAAACTACATAAAAAATATATGTTATTAAGTAATAATGATATATAATTGAAACTTTACGAGAGCTATGATGTTTATTATTTATAAAATATCAAGAAGGAAAATGTTTTAAGAATTTGATTAATTTTTTGTTGAATATTAAATTATTCGAACAATGAAAAAATAGTGAAGAGTTGTGTGATAAAAGACGAGTTTTTTAAATAAAAATACATTAAAAAACAAAGAGAATAGAAATGACAAAATTTTAGGTTATTTAATGAATTAAGAGATTGTATGATTCAGCATGCCAAACTTATCTAATATACTAAGAATTTATATTATTGGAGTACTCGAAATTGATAACATCATAAAAAATAAAATAAAAAATTATAAAAAGTATAAGTGATCAAACGTGTGGTTTATGGATGATTTAATTTGATAAAAATGAATTTTATTTTTCCGAAAATGCAATTCATTCTTAGAAATTACACAAAGAAAAAATGCATAGGAGTTGTGATGATGAGTACCGAATGAGTTGAACAATTGAGAAATAATGAAACATTGGATATTGGATATCAAAATACATGTTTTTCAAATAAACAAAATAAACCGAAGGAAATCCCACGTGGATTAGAAAGTAAAACTTATAAGTGAGTGCAAACCTCACCTTGGAAGTTGGTTTTATGAGGTTGAGTTAGGTTTAAAGTTCACTTCTTAATATGTTATTAAAGTCATTTAGAGTCAATCCTTAATATATAATATCACGCATGAGTTTGTAAACCTCATCTTATAAACCAATGTTACGAGATTGAATTAGATTTAAAGTACAAGTCTTAATAAAAAATAAAAAATAATAAAAATAAATTATTTAATAAATTAAAAATATTTTAATAATTTAAAACGAAGATGTATATACCAATTAAGATTGAAATAAGTATAATCAGTACACATACACATACCTAAAATCAATAAATGAGCTTTTTGTCAAAATCAAAGTTAAAACAACAAATTTATTTATCATCCATAATTAGGCTTCAATGCTAGCATTTTGTAATCAAGAAATTAGGATGTGTATTTCTTTTAAATTATATTTTATTTTCTTTTACTTTTTGTTTCAACTTTTAAAAATATTTCATAACCCAACATGTATTAAAACGTTTTTGTTTAGTTGTAGATAAAGAGGTAGTGTTGGTATTATTATGTAGATGGCATTATCACAAATGAAACTAATAATGACTTGAATAGCCTAATAAGTAGGTAGAGCAATAACCTTTATTCTCCCAATTCGTACTTGTACGGGTTTATTGTTCTACACGAAAAAGAAAAAGGATTTGGAAAAATGATATCACTCTAACATATTAGAGTACGTTACAGCAACATCATGTCATCACTTACTTTTCTCTCTTTCTTCAATGTTTAAGCAATAACTTCATTGCCTTGTTCCTTAATTTGTATGAATTCCTTAAGTAATTTTCGTACTAACATTTAATATTTTAAATTACATATCTTTATATAAAATTAACCAACTAAATTGTTTCTATTCCAGTAATCCACTTTTATTTATATCTAAATTGAATTATATCAATTCTTTAAGAATATAATTTAACCTAACCATAAATTATTCATTCAAATTCTAAACCACAGTTTGTATATTGAAAAATATTTATCACATATAATGCACTTACTAAAATACTAATTATAAAAGCTAATTTCAGTTGCTTGTGAAATTCAAATTTCAACACATCTTTTTTCAAACATATGACGAGATCCATGATTTTGAGGATTTATCGAGTAAAATGTACAAATAAAAACGGGTTTAAAATAATTGTTGGAGATCCCACATCGACTAGAGATTAGAGCCTTTTATTGTATATAAGTGGGTGCAAACCTCAACCCTATGAGCCGGTTTTATGGGGTTGAGTTAGGCTTAAAGTCCACTTCGTAATAATAATGTTTTAAAATGAAAAGTATAACACTTTGGAATAATATTAGCTCAAATTTGAAAATAAATAATGAAAACATATTTTTAAAATTTATAAAGAATGAAAATGAATTTTAGTAAGGGTAAAAAATATACTCTCTTCTCATTTTATCGTGATAGCAGTAATTTTTTTTTCAACAAATAATTAATTAATTAAATACGAGATATTTTAGGGATGTTCCAACCCTTATTAAAAAACCAAATCTCTCCATCTAACTTAAGTTCAAAAGAACTTTACATAGAAGAGCTTTACATGCTTCAAAAATAACAACCACAACCTAAAACAAAATTATGTACTAGTAATTTTTTGTATTAATTTGTGAATGTATTTTTCGTGGGAGTATGAGAGAGTTTATTGGTGTTTTCTCTGCGTTTCTTGAAGTTCATACTACTATGGTTGCTAAGTTTTATGGAGTTATAAATGCTATGAAGGAAACTCAAAAAATGGGACTTACTAATGTATGGCTTGAATGTGATTCTGCTTTGGTTTGTGTTGCGTTTATTGCTAGAACTAATGCTTTGTGGATGCTTCATAATCGATGAAATACTTGTCTTAATTATTGTGGGAAACTCATATTTTTCGTGAAGGGAATGCGTGTGCTGATAAGTTGGCTAATTTAAAATTTATTCATAGAGAATCATTTCATTGGTATAATAGGCTTCCATTTAGTTTTCTTAGAATTCTTCATGAATAGGTATAGTTTACCAATGTATCATTTTTGCTAACATATGAGTTTTGGTCTAGTTCCCCTATATTTTTGTATTTTCTTTCTTTTTTCATTTTTCATACACTACAAGAAAAACACGAATTATTACATACAGATTTTTTCCGTATGTAAATTTTGACACTATAAAATAAAATTTGCGAGATTCCTTCATTAACAAAAAAAATTTAACCACTAAACCAAGCAAATTCATTAGTATTATTATGATTTCTATTATACTTATTATTATTAATAATATTAACAATATTAACAATAATATTAATATTAATAATATGAATATAATATTAGTAATATTAATAATATGAATATAATATTAATAATATTTATAATAATAATAATAATATTTATAATAATATTAATAATATTTATAATAATATTAATAATATTTATAATAATATTTATAATAATATTAATAATAATAATAATTATTATTATTATTATAATATTAATAATAATGTTAATAATAATATTAATAATAATGATAATAATAATGATAATAATAATATTAATAATAATGTTAATAATAATATCAATAATAATGTTAATAATAATATCAATAATAATATTAATAATAATAATAATATTATTATTAATAATATTAGTTGTTACTTGAGGTGTCAATCTAATTGAGATGTCAAGTTGCATAATGATATCTAACATGAAAATTTTTATAAAAAAAAATCTATATAAACCGTCTTTGCCACCTCTATGCATAGCTAACAACTAGCTTAAAGAGAGCAGGTAATTCAGAGGGTATAAAGTCCAATCAGAATAAGAAAAATTAAAGCTAGATATTTTCCTCTTCATCCAAAACCACGCTTGCAATTGTGCTATGTTAAAGATCTCTTCAACATTTATCTTCCCTTCTTTAAACACAACACCGTTCATATGGCTCCATAAGCCTCATAAAACTGCCACCCAAACACCCGTCCAAACTATGTTTCTTTTCAAGTTAAACTGAAAAGGGTAAAACTGTACCAAGTGATTTTTTAGATCGTAATGGTATGTTCATTGAATTCCCATCTATCTAGATACTATCGACCACACTTGAGAAGCTATCTTACGTTCCACAAACTGGTGATGGATCTTTTCTACAACCTGATTACATAATGGACACAATAAAAATGGCAGAGACACTCCTATTATAAAAAGAGTCATTCTTGTTGTATCTTCCCATAATGATTTGCCAAACAATATTAAAACATTTAGTAGCACTTTGATATCCCATAGAAATAATCCTCATTGTGCTATTTTCTTAATTTTGAAATCCATGCCAATACAATAGAAAGTGACAATACAACTAGCTAGAAAAACACTATATGCCAAAACTTTATCATATATGCCCCCACATAAATAATTTTTTCATTTGTTGTTATCTCGAAATTATTCCACATTACCTACCCAAAAATAAAAAAGTTTTTGCTATAAAACAAAACATATTGTTTGTATTTTTGATATTGTAAAAGTTTAACATGGTATTATTAGTTTCCTCCATAGAAATTAATAAATTAATTTCTTAATTTATAGTTTTTTACATGATTGACAAGCACCTATATATTGATATATTAAAAGTAAAAAATGTTTTATTATCTACAGTGACTTTGTTTTATTCATTTTTATATTTATCTTGTTAAAATGCTATTAATTTAAAATGTGTTATTATTCAATAAACAATAATATTTCAAAATAAACTCTAAACATATCTATACCCATTAATCCAAAATAAATAAAAGTTAGTATATTATTTTTTCACGAATAAAGCTTTTGAACCTGCACTTGCACTTACTTATATTCACATAAAAAATTTAAGAAATTAATGCTATTATTATAACAAAATAAATCCATTTAAATTCTTTATAAGAATATATTCATAAAAAAATGATCAGACAGGACTGATCCCTACATTACCAATTACTACGGTGTAAGATCTGATCTTAAAATTTAAAAAAATCAAAGTAAAAAATTAAAGAGAAATGGAAAAGTTTTTTTTATTAAAGAAATGCTTTAACTTGCATGCATAAAAAAGACAAGGAAATGAATTTTACAACTATTAGTATTAAATATAAAAAATAATCAATTTATGTATATATATATATATATATTTATTTATTTATATATAATTTAAAGGTTGTATTTTCTCTTTTGTTTTTCTCGTCAATTGTAGCTTTTACTTAAAAAAAAGGAAAACTTTTATTTCATTCGCCTTATTTCCTCGTGTTTTTTTTATTTATTTAAAATTATAAATAAATACTTTTTTTTTTTACAATTTCCATCTTTATCCTAATTTAATGTTATTCATATAAAAAGTTTCTTAAAAGTGAGATTTTTTTTATGTTTTAGTTATTTACATGACTTATAAGTTGATAATAATAAAAATTTAAAACTAATTATATTTTACTTTCTTTAATGCAAAACTTTAAAGTACATAATCTTTTATACATGATTTTTATTTTTCTTAAAGTATTATATACATTAAAAATAGGAATTAAGTATTATCAACTTACCCTTATACTAATTATACGGATTAAAATTACTAGTTGTAATTGATTTTAGTTTTTAAATTTTTTTAGATCAAAATAGGTTTCACTTATTTTATTTTTCCTATATATAATTAAGATTTAGTTTAACTTATTATCATTACATTGGTGCATAAAAGGTTAAAATGTGACAATAATGAGACTTTAACCCAATTAACTTCAAATATTGCATTGGTGTACGAAAACCTAATATTTACTCCATCATGACCATTATTATTAATAATAATAAGTATAATAAAAATCATAATAATACTAAAGAATTTGTTTGGGGTAATGGTTAAATTTTCTTTGGTGATCGAAGGAACCTTATTTTGAATCCTATCCACTGCAAATGTAATGTTGATTTTACATATGGATTTTGATCCGTATGTAATAATCTGTATATAATTCGCGTTCGAAAACGGCGGCTATGGGGATAAAGCCACCGCTTTACATGAAAGCATTTAGTGTAAAACGACGACTTTACCCAATAGTTATTGTTTTAGACGAATTTAATTTCAAATGTGTCATCGCGTTTTGAAGGACAACGTTTATCCTTAACAACCCTATAACTATATTGTTATAAATGAGTATTTTTGCACTAGTGTTATTATTAAATTATAAATTAAAATATAAGAAAAAAAAGTATTTTACAAATTTCTCGGAAGTTTGAACAATTTTCATACTTTCTTTTGATTATTCAAATAAAAAAAAACTTATATAGAATGTCTGAAATATTCAAATTAGTATGAAAATAATAGTTTAGATGAGTTTATAAAAAAAGAGATGATTTGAAATGTGTAAATATCTATTTTTTTTTTCTTTTTTCTTTAAGATTTTCCTCTCTTATACCTAAATAATATGTCTAAAACTTAATTAAATAGAAATTAATTTTATAAAAAAATAATTAATTATTATATTAACTAAATTAAATATTATTATTAAGATTAAAAGAAATTTTATTATTTACATTAATTTTTATTATTAAAAAATAATTTTTAAATTAGTATCGAATTAATAATCAAAATTTTATAAATTATTTACGAAATTAACGTTATCAAAATTTTAGAAATTATTTACGAAATTAACATGTAATTTGTTTACTAAATAAATATTTTCTACAATATATTAGCGTATAATACATAACTATTATTTTATTAATTTGTAAAAACAACTGTTTTTAAAAGAATTTGAATCTTAAACTATAATTTAGAACGAGAATAAAACTTAAAACTAAGAAGCATGTTTTCAAATCAAGTAAGCTAAATATGCATTGATTGTTAACTTGGAAAATAAAATTATTTTATCAAGAAAGAATTGATTTAATTTTAAGTATTTAAGACTACTCAAAATTCAACCGGACCATTTTAAATTGCAAAATTGACCCAAACACAATCACATTTCATTAATAATAAGCATCACAAATTAAGAAATTTGGTTAAGAGACACATCATTACGTAGAAAATATAGTCTTGACTTAAGAATACTCTCCAAGTAAACCTAAGATAACTTTTACAACTAAGATTTAATTCCTTACAATCCACCACATCTTACGTAAATATTAATTTTCTTTATATATATATATATAAATTAGTTACTAAATATGTAAAAACATCAAACTTTTTGATAAGATATATAAAAAATTTCTAATTCTATCTTAAGTATTCCTTTTCGTAATAGATACTTAAATCACTGAAAGATACAATTAATAGAGAAAAATCAGTCATATTATATGAAATGTGTTACTAAGAAAATTTTAATATTGGTAAAAATGTTTGTAAGAAAAAAGGGATTTCGACCATATCGATAGAACTACCAATCATAAGCCTATATTAACATTGGTGGAATGTTAGTCACACACGCATGTATATGAATACATATTTATCATTTTAATTTGGTCCTAGTTTTCACATGTAAAAAAAAAACCCTCAATATTTGTGTTTTTATAAAATACTTATTAATAAAAGACGAAAAACTAGAAAGAATAACGTATCGACATTTCTTAATCAGTTCTTAAATAAAATAAATAATATAGTAAACTCTATTATTCTCCTTGTACGGATAATGTGGACATATAAGTTATAAACCGTACTTACAGTTTATTGATTGCTTCTTTTCTTTCTTTCTGTAGTTCTTTCTTGTTAGAAGAAGTTTCATTTCAAAGTTAAAAGAATTGCTTAGAAATAAATTTATTTAAACATTTAAGAATCAAATTATTTTATTGTTTAACTTAAAAGTATTAACATCTTCACCTTTTTATTTAAAAATATATTTCATATTAAATGAAAAATTAGAGTGAATAAAATAAAAATAAAAATCCATAAAAATAATAGAACATACCGGTTTTCATTGTTCAATATCAACTATCAATTAGTAAATCTACAAGCAAATACTATAAAGAATACAATTAAATTTATTGGAGATCTCACATCGACTAAAGATTGGAGTATTTCATTCTATATAAGTGGGTGCAAACCTCACCCCATGAACTGGTTTTATGAGATTGAGTTATATTTAAAGTTTACTTCGTATATGGTATCAGAATCATTTAAAAGCCTGTCCTAACGAGTGTTTGTTGAGCCTATCGTGCCACTTGATCTCCAACAAAACTATTTAATTAATGATGAATTAAAAATATAAGTAGTTAAAAAACTCAAGAAAGGTTATTAATAATTTTGCATTAACAATCCTAATTAATTTTCTTAATTTTTTTGTGAGAAATTGGTATAGTTAAATTAAAAGAAACGATAGGTGTAGTCCATACTCGAGAAGAAGATGAAAGTTGGTAGATGATTTACAAGTGACCTAAGTTTCCAAATTTAGATATTGACTTGAGAAACGAAATTGATAAACAATAATAAAGGTTATTGTTCCAGCTATATATGATGATGATGAGAATGGAGAATGGAGAATGGAGAATGGAGTGGATTATTTATGATTATGAATATATATGTAATAAGTGTGTGTGCATGGCCTTTTAAGTTTTAACAAACCCCACATAATAGTGCCAAAGCTTACGGAGACTGACTCAGGCTCCTTAAATGCTGCAGTTGGTGCAGTTGTGCAGCCTCCATTACTGCATCAACATTTAGCCACGCAACCACCATTGACATTCTCATCTCATCTCATCTCATCTCATCACCATCACTAACCATTCCATTCCATTCCACACCATATCATACCTCCACCTTCCTTCCAAACCCCAATGAACAGTATTCAGACCAAATGCGTGGTCAAGCGCAAATCCAAAGAACCTGATGAAACCTTCTCCTTTACACAGTCCAAAGATACCATGAAGAACAACGCCTGCGACCGTCACAGACCTAAACGCTACCCTCTCCTGTCGTTTTGGGAGCTGCCCGAATACATGAAGGACAACGAATACATTCTGCGTTATTACAGGGCCAATTGGCCCTTCAAACAAGCTCTATTCAGCCTCTTTCGCTGGCACAACGAAACGATAAATGTTTGGACGTAATCAACAAAATCCATTCTTTTTCTCTTTTCTCCTTTTTATTGCGTCTAACTAACCTTCTTGTTTCTGGGTTTCTGCTGTTTCAGCCATTTCTTTGGGTTTTTACTCTTTCTTGGGTTGACTCTCGCCAATTGGATGAAGCCTCGTGTGGTGGATCTCTTGCAACTATTCACCAGGTTATTCTGCAACCGTTTTTGTTTTTTTCCCTTGGGTTTTTGTCTGTGTTATTACAGAAACAAACTATGTTGCATATTCATTGTCGGAGATTGAGATTCGCCAATCTCCTTTCCCATGTAACAGAAAACACATGTCAGCATGTTGCCAGCACCTGCTGCTGATTGAAATTTAGAATAACAAAACTAAATCTGGAATCTAGTTGCTTTAATTATCCAAGAGAAATATTACTATTAATATTGGAACAGAGTTTTTGTATCACTTGTCTCACACTCAAACCAGGCACAATGATGGAAATGCTTTCTTGAGCACACGTTTGATTCACAAATACATAATTTATAATCACAATTTGTTGACATTTAAGACTTTCTTTAGGGAAAGTGTTTAGTAGAATTATTCCTTTGTATTTTGATACAGTAAATAATTTACTTTTTCTAATTTTTATTTGTAAACTCGAACCAGTTCTGTGACGTTAAACACTTTCCTTAAATTTAAACCCAGAAAGTCGTGCAGTTGATGTACCAAAGTTTTTATACAATTTGCTTTTGACAGGTAGTTTAACTAGAACGAGGATACTTAGGAAATTGCCTTTGTCCATCATCCAATTTATAAGTTAGAATAAACTTTTTAACTTTTTTTTGTCGTTTTATATTAGCCATTGTGGTTAGGAATTTAGATTAGGTGAACTGCCAACTAAATTCTCATATAATCTTTTGCAGGTCTTTTTCTTCAAGTGCGGAAAAAAATGTCTCTCATAACATCAAAGATTTGTTTCTGGTAAGTGAGCTATGATCACATTAGAAACAGATAAACACACCCTATCACTAGATTTGACGAGCAATCAACATTAACAAAATTGATTTCGAAGGGTTGTGTGTGTAGAGAGAGATACTTTCCTTTCTGAAAAACAAGTTAAGAATAGAATTCACTATAAATTACTGTATGATAAATTCTGGGTCCAAGTTGAACAAAACATGTGAACATTTTCATCCAACATTAAAGTAATCTAAAACTGTTTCTGCTTTTTTTTAAGTGAATTCAAACATATTGATTCTTGGTAATCCAACATGAAACCAATCATCCATCATACTAAACGACCAAACAATATATGGTATTTAGTTTATATCATGAAGACTGACATTGTAAGATGAAACTGCAGGGAACAACGATACTCTTTGATTTAAATAATGAAATGCCTTTGACAATCGAACTTCAGTCCGCAGCATTGGTTATAGCAAGGTGGCCATTCTTTGTTTTCCTAGGTGGTTCAATGTTCTGCCTCTTGTCTAGCAGCATGTGCCACCTCTTCTGTTGCCACTCCCACAACTTGAACATGTTCCTGTGGCGACTGGACTATGTAGGAATAGTTGTGATGATCATCACCTCCTTTTTCCCTCAAATTTACTACGTTTTCCTTTGTCAGCCTCACTGGCAAATCATGTATCTTGCTGGGATCACAGCCATGGGAGTATTCACCATCGCAACAATGCTCTCCCCAACACTTTCCACTAGCAAATACCGTGCATTTCGTGCCATGTTGTTCTGCTCAATGGGACTTTTCGGCATTGTGCCTGCAATCCATGCATGCTTTGTGAACTGGACCAATCCTAGACGCAATATCACCTTAGCATATGAAAGTGCCATGGCATTATCTTACTTGACAGGGACCTTATTCTACGTGACAAGGATACCCGAAAGGTGGAAACCAGGGTGGTTCGACTTGGCAGGTCATAGCCACCAAATTTTTCATGCTCTGGTGGTGGTTGGAGCACTGTCACATTATGCAGCCACTCTTCAAATGCTAGAGTGGCGTGACTCTTTTGGCTGTGACATGTTTCCATGATATATATATCTTAATCTTAATCTTTCATAACAGATATATATGCAGCATTATATGGATTTCCCTGGGGTATTAATTGTATCAGTGGCGCAAGCATTTGTGTAGTTTTAAGGAGCATTGTTTCATTGTTAGGTTCATTTCAAGTGTCTGATTGTCCGAAAGAGGCTGGGATTTAGAAGTGATTCTTCAGAATATAATTATTTTATTCGCATCTTCTTCTAGGGCCATGATTTTATCCCCTTCCCTTTTTTCATTTTTTGTTCAACATCTATAAGATTGTATCTAGAAAATTTATTTAGCGCCCTTATTGTTTAATTGTTTTGTATGTGGCTGTTGAGATTACTATTGCAACTTTTAAATTAGTCAAATTACTGTGCCAAACTTGTGGATACCAATGTTCAAAAGTGCTGTGTTAACAGTGGTTGGCCTAACAGGTGTTGCTCAAAAGTTCAATAAACCAAATATTGTCTATTTTTTATGAGCGAAAGAAACGTACTAGCTCAAGTTATCAAGGTTGGTTGACTAATTGGAATGACTCGAAAAAACTTTTAAAAAACGACAACAAAAATATAGAAAAATAAAAATAAAGTCTAATAATATGTTTTCATAATAGAATACTGTTATTCTTTGACCTGTTCACATATTTTCTTTCTTCATAAACGGTGTCCTGAATATTGTTCCCCACTTTTATTTGTTGTTTAATGGTATGTCAGAAATCTTTTATTTGAGGCACTGTTCTTAGGATTTTGAGGTCCTTAAATACATAAAATAATATATAAAAAGAAGTAGTCGTTGAATATCCTCTTAAAGGTAGAATGCAATGGACTTTAATTTCTTCAACTGCAAAGCTTGCGTTTCAATCTAGATCCTCACGTAACAGTAACTGTGATCTCATGGAGATTTGAACTTTTGTACTATTTTCACGCTTTTTAACACCGTTACGTCTTCGTCTATTATTTCATTATTATTTTCGATAAAAGAGAACATTCGGCACCTACCTAATTAATACCCACGTATTAATTACCGGACTGGTTAGTGCTATGATTTAACTTCCTTTTTTACCATTAATCGTTTACGAAAATTTTCCATTTTACTGTTTCAACCTTAAGATTAAACATTTACTTTTTTTTATTAATGACTATCATTTTAGCGGGAAAATTCAGTTATAAGATATGTGAATTTGAAAATTTACACAAAAATGAATGTTCTACAGTAATTAAAAAATCATCTTATATATGTTAGTCACCTCATCGCATTATTAATAATTCAACAGTGAATTGAAAAATTATAATGGTACAAATTTTCATAAAAAATATTCATAATATATATATATATATATATATATATATTCAAATTTATTGATAAATTTAAAAAATGTCAACATTATTTAAAGAGTTTTTTATATCACAATATTAATGTGAAATATTAATTGATTTAAACTCGAGACCTTATTTAAGATAATGGAATTTAATAACACTTGTACGAACCACGTATTTAGAGTTAAATTATATTTTATATATTTTTCAAATTTTTTCACAAGTAAAAGAAGGTATCACGTTATTTAGTTTGAATAAAAGAGGAATTAGTCTTCGAATTTTGTTTTTATTCAAATGATAAAAAAAGTCATATACGATTTTAAACTTGGTTTCTAAAAACATAAAAACACAATTCTTGAGTAAATAAAGCAATCACAAAGCTAAAAGTTTATGTTAGAGATTTCAAAAGATAAAAACATTTCATATATAAATAGTGTAAATTATATTTTATAAACCAATTTTATAAAGTTAAATTAAATTTAAAGTTCATTACTTAATAATATAGTATCAGAGTTACTTAGAAAATATTCTAATAAGAATTTGTTAAATTTATCATACTATTTATTGTTAATAAAAGATAGGAATAAATTTAATAAACATGGTTTGGCATAGATATTTGAAAGAGATAATAACAAAGGAGATGATAAAAATGGCATGCAAGAGACAAAAATAGTAAACATATCAAATGAAAAATAAAAAACTATGGGGAGATATTAACACACTCAGAGTGCATAATGGGTGGGAAATTTTAAGTACATGGAATAAAAGTACATTTCATTGACAAAATCAAGCATAAGCAAATGATATACAATATTGGAATGGGAGATAAAAAAGCAGGTATTTACTATGGTAAATGTACTCTTCATGCACATTTATCGTAAAGAAATATATGTGGGAAGAAATAATTAGATATAATTGATAGTAATAAGGTATGGTGCATGTTATGTGATTTTATGTAGTTAAGAAGTCAGAAGAAAGGAAAGGAATGCCTCAAGTACAACCAAAAAATAGGAAGGAAATGTTGGAATTTAATTTGTTCATAGAAAATTTAGAACTCATAGACATACATATAGCAGAGAGAAAGTACACATGATATAAAATCAATGAAACTACTTTTAAATAGAATTTTAGTGTCTAAAGAGTGGTTAGATATGTTGTCAGAAAAGAAAAGTGTTGGATAAAAGTGTCTTTGACTGAGTACCTAAACCATTTAAATATGGATCTCTGGTATTGTGACTTCTGGGTAGAAGTGAAGAAATTATGGAAGAAATATAATGTAAATGGAAATGAAATTCGGGTTTTAAAAGAAAAACTAAACACTTGGAAATTTTAACACAATTTCATAATTTATTATATATTTGTTATTTTTTGATAATTGGGAGAATAGTTACTAGACTGAATTTTCTATAGATAACTATTATCCCGCTTTAAATGATTCTTCTGATTATATAATGAACTTTTAGTAAGATCTCCATCATAAACTAAAGACAATGATAAGTTCAAACTTCATAATGGTCATTCTGAAAAGGCTTAGATTTTCATCCATTAATTGTCTGTGTTTTCTGAGTTCACTTCTTTTGGCGAGAGTGAAAATTGATTGATGTATCACTTGGAATTACATGCTTCAGCTCAAAATTTTGTCATCTCAGGCAAGTAAAATGTCATTTCTTTGCACTGAAATAAATGCCGTAGTGATCAAAGTTTCTGAGTACAAAGCCCTACTTTTAAGGTTTACTCCACATGCTTTCAACCTCAAATGCTAAAAACTTCGTGAAAAGATCTTAGAATAACTTAGGTCTGCTACTTCTTAGACATGTTCACATGATTTGAGATTACTAATTTGAATATTGTAGATTATATAACTATGGTTACACTAGATGAGGCAAATGTTCATGAACTACCATGGTACCCTCTAGATGCTCCCCACCCTCTATGTTATTCCCATTGTTTCTCCCCATTCTTCTCTTCATTTTCATCACTCATCTCAAGGGAAATCATCTTTCCGTCGATTTTCCTTATTTCTCCCTTTCCACCATCAAAGACATCACAACACAAGTACAACCCCATGTTCAGTCTCTAGCCAACTCTGCATATAGAAGCCTTGACCATAGCATTAAGGTGTGCAAAAATTAAGCACAAAGTTTTGGAGTCTAACCTCCTAACGCATATATATAATACATGACACTATTGTCAGTGTCCACTCTTCTAAGGTAATAAACTGATATTTTTTTTTTGCATGCAGAAAAGGACTAGCTTTGATGTAGTTGAAGAAGGTTTAGCAAAGGCTCGAGCCTCAATCCAGGAAGCAATTCTCTCAAGGAACCACAACAGTTCAGGGAACCAAGAAGACTTTACCCCAAAAGGGTCCATTTATAGAAACCCTTATGCTTTTCACCAGTTAAGTTCAAAATTCGGGAATGTCATTTTGACTGTAATCAAGGTTTTAAATTGTGGTCGTGCACACTCCAAAACTTTGATGTTGCAGCTGAAATAGCAATCCTAGACAGTTTTTTAAAACCTTGCTCATAATAGCACACTCGATCTAAGGTACACACATGCACCCGAAAAATAGTAACATTATTGTTACTAACAAGTGATGTTTTTGAATAAAATGAAAAGCAGGAGCCACAAGGAGATGGTGAAGAGATTCAAAGTGTGGGTGTACGAGGAAGGAGAACAACCATTAGTGCATTATGGGCCAGTGAATGATATATACGCCATTGAGGGTCAGTTCATTGATGAATTGGACAATAGCAAGAGGAGTCCCTTCAAGGCTAGGAACCCTGATGTGGCACACGCCTTTTTCATACCCTTTAGCGTGGTTAATGTGGTTCATTATGTTTATAAACCTTACATGTCCCAAAATGATTATCGCCGTGACCGTTTGCAACGGTTGGTGGAGGATTATATTGGCGTGGTGGCAGAAAAGTATCCTTATTGGAACAGAAGCAATGGTGCAGATCATTTTCTCCTCTCCTGTCACGATTGGGTATGTTCCTGTTATTTCACATATGCCACATGCCTTGTAACTTCATTATTTTGAGGTTAATATAAATTGTTTTTACTCTACTTGATGATTCAGGCACCAGACATATCACATGCCAATCCTAAGCTCTTCAAGAACTTCATCAAAGTTTTATGCAATGCCAACACTTCAGAGGGATTCCAGCCCAAGAGGGACGTGTCTATCCCTGAAGTGTACTTGCCGGTTGGAAAGCTAGGACCACCAAATTTGGGGCAGCACCCCATGAACCGCTCCATATTAGCATTTTTTTCTGGTGGAGCTCATGGTGACATTAGGAAGTTGCTTCTGAAGCACTGGAAGGACAAAGATAGCCAAGTTCAAGTTCATGAGTACCTTCAAAGGGGCCAAAACTATACTGAGCTAATGGGACTAAGCAAGTTCTGCTTGTGCCCCAGTGGGTATGAAGTGGCTAGTCCTAGAGTTGTAGAAGCAATTCATGTAGGGTGTGTTCCTGTGATAATTTCTGAGGACTATGCTTTGCCCTTCAGTGATGTGCTTAATTGGAACCAATTTTCTGTACAAATCCCAGTTTATAATATACCAAAGATCAAGACTATATTACAAAATGTATCAGAAGGGAAGTACATGAAATTGCACAGGAATGTGAGAAGAGTTCGGAGACATTTTGTGGTGAATAGACCAGCTAAGCCATTTGATTTGATGCACATGATATTTCACTCAATTTGGCTTAGAAGATTGAACTTCAGGCTCATGGCTTCACAATAAGGGATGTTTCTGCATACAAAGGCCCTTCTTTATTTTCCACTCATAAGCCCGTTTGGATACAACTCATAAGAGGTTATATAAACTATTTTTGGTTAAGTTGAGTAACTATTTTTGGTTTATCTGAGCAATGCATGTTCTAAGCTAAAGGGAGATGTAGTTGTTCAAGATTTCCCATGTGACTAGGTCCTGTGAACATTATAGATTCAGTTGAAATTAGCATTTTAGATAGACAAATGGTGGTTAAGTTGGTAATTGTATGTTAAACCATGGCCCCAAAGTTCCAATATGAAGAAATAGTAATGCTCTTATCGTACCTCAGTTTTTGATAGTTCAATTGATTTACATTTCTCATTCTTATCCAAATAGCTTGAGGTCCCCATTGGTACAGATTTTACAGTGCAGATGTCAAATATTCTGAGTAGCTCTTCACAACTTTATGAATCTGCCACCACTGCTCTGCTCTGCTTCACCTGTTTTGTATGTTTAAGACTCTCTATTTTTCATTTTATAATATTTAATGAAGTATTAGAAAAACTATCAACAGATATAAGATTTACCTATGCATTAAACAGGTCTTCTTCCAGCTAATGCTTCTTATATCACTAATCGACGACTTTGCCAAAATTTAGTAATTTCGTAAGTCCAAAAAGAAAAGTAAGAACTAGACTTTCCACGTCTTCACCCGAACATCTTTGTAGTGGGGTCATAGCCGATGGCAGCATTTATTGGTTACATTGTTTGCTAGCTATGAAGTTAAAAGTTAGATTAGAGCAATTTAAAATTGTTACTTTAGAAAGAAGTAATTGAGACAAATTGAGTTACTTAGTTAAAATTGTCACTTGTATAGAGAAAAATAACTACTACTTTTCAAGCTTTTTTTCCTACATCAGAAAATAAAACCCCCACACGTTTGAAGGGAAAGAAGTGGCTCTTCTTTAGAGGGATGCTGTAATTAAGATACTTTAGAAAAGTCACTATAGAATTCTGTTCTTAAGTGAAAAAGGAGTATGGGTTGCTCTGATATAAGAATAAATTGTTTATTTTGTGGGGTGTTTTTTTCTATCATCAATAATTTGGAGTTGGATCATCAATTGTTAAGGATTAAACTTATACATGGTTGGTGAGAGAGAGCTTTCAGATAGCAGATTTCCAAAGCTCTGAAATAATTGATGAAAGTTTTCAAATCATCACTGTCTTCTCTAGTCTTTCTAGTGTTTTTCCTTAATTTTTTCCTAGTTTGTTTCACTCCCTCGCATGATTCTCAAGTGATTCATGTCCACTCGGAATCTCCTTTCACTCTTTCTAGTATCAGAGGCAATACTTCTCCGCAAGAAATTCACTACAACAATACAGATCTTAGATGGATCAAGGTATTCAACCTTCACAATCTTTTGAAAGGTTGTTCTAATTGTTCTTAGATTAATACCCTTTGTCTTTAATTTTCAGTTTGGCCATGGCATGAAGAAGAATGTGACAAGTTTGGAGAGGCTCGAAGAAGGTTTAGCTCGTTCGCGAGCATTTATCCAGAAAGCAATTCGGTACAAGAACCACACATCCCTCGTGAAAGAGAGTTTTGTCCCAAAAACCGCCATTTACCGGAATCCACACGCTTTCCACCAGTTAAGCATGACCCATTCTGATTCTGTCTTTTTTTTTTCTCTGTCGGGTTTGATTTCGCAAAAGTACTTTTTTTTCGCAAGTCACTGTTTCACTGTTTTTGTCAGCGTAGTTGTTACTGTGAATAAATCTACTAAGAGAACCGTCTTTTTACGCAGATTAGATCCTATATTCTGTGTTTGTGCAACTCAACGAATAAAAATATAGCATTTGAGAATAAGAAAACAAATAAATGATGAAAAAAATTAAGTGTTGGTTGGGGAAGATTTATTCTATAAAAAAATCATAAAATATTAAATACTTAAAGAAATTAGTATCTGCTTAAAGAGAAATAAATGAAATGGGTCCATTGGGCTTAAAATCTCATGTACAACATGAGCAGGAGCCACGTGGAGATGATGAAGAGATTGAAGGTTTGGGTGTACAAGGAAGGAGAGCAGCCATTGGTGCATGATGGGCCTGTAAACAACAAATACTCCATTGAAGGCCAATTCATAGATGAAATGGACATAGCTAACAAGAGCCCCTTCAAGGCCCACAATCCAGAACAGGCCCATCTCTTCTTACTTCCCTTCACCATATCCAAGGTCATTCGCTATGTTTACAAGCCCAGAAGGTCCAGATCCGACTATGATCCTCCACGCTTACAACGTTTGGTGGAGGATTACATCAACGTTGTTGCAAATAGATATCCCTATTGGAACAGAAGCAAAGGTGCTGACCATTTTCTTGTTTCATGCCATGATTGGGTGGGTAAACATACCCTGTTCTTGTTTTTAATAGAATTGTAGTTTTAGGTTAATATCTTAGGCTCATGTTTCATCCAAACTTTTATAATAGACATAGGAAGCTAAAACTCTAATTTTGATTAAAAACAGTAGCCAATTGTTTTTGATGATTCAGGGTCCAAAAGTGTCATATGCAAATCCCCAACTCTTCAAATACTTCATCAGAGTTCTTTGCAATGCCAACACTTCGGAAGGATTTGAACCCAACAGAGATGTCTCCATTCCCGAAGTGTTTTTACCAGTTGGGAAGCTTGGTCCTCCTAAGATGGGGCAACACCTTAACAATCGTCCAATATTAGCCTTTTTTGCTGGTGGAGCTCATGGTAAGATTCGAAAAACACTACTGAAGCGATGGAAGGATAAGGATAGAGAAGTTGAAGTTCATGAGTACCTCGGAAAGGGTGAAGACTACACAAAGTTGATGGGTCTAAGCAAGTTTTGCCTTTGCCCCAGTGGGCATGAAGTGGCAAGTCCTAGGGTGGTGGAAGCGATCTATGCAGGGTGTGTCCCTGTAATAATCTCTCACAATTACTCTTTGCCTTTCAGTGATGTGCTTGATTGGAGTGAATTCTCCATACAAATTGCAGTTGAGAGAATAGCAGAAATTAAGATTATTTTACAGAATGTTTCAAAAGATAAGTATAGAAAGTTGTATTACAATGTGAGGAGAGTTGGAAGGCATTTTGTGATAAACAGGCCTGCAAAGCCATTTGATTTGATACATATGATTCTCCACTCACTTTGGCTCAGAAGGCTAAATTTCCAACTACCACCTTCATAATAAGAGGACTCACTTCTATTTCATTTCATATTCTTATTTTCTTTGTAATTTAATTCCCATAACTACAAACAGTGTCACTTTTCTACTGATGTTATGTGGCTAATAATGTGCTTCTGTGGGACTAAGTACTTTTTATACAAGACATGCCACTCCAAAAAATAATATAACTAGAAACCATAATAGTGGGATCATAATACTAACTAAAACCAGTCTCTAAAGTCTAAACAATGCTCTTATTCATCGCCATAATATATTTAAACAATTACTCTAATGAATCTGAGCCATCCATTAATTGAACAATTAATATAACATTTATAAAACTTAATAATAAAATATAAGCTCATCTCAGCCTTGTAAGAAGACTACCACACAAATATAACCTCCCTTTCACCATCACCACGTTGCTCTCACATCAACTTCTTTTCAACTCTACTTCTTCAAACGACAATTACATGGACAATAACACCGTTCAAAGTAATATCATTCAGAAATACAATCTAAATTGAGTTGTCTCATATTCTAATCAAAGAATCTTATGCTATGATTGATTTTTTCCCCTAACATAATTGTACTGTTTTGGTTATTGGAAATCTATACTAAATTATAATTTATCTCCAACGATTAAAGATTATATTAATTATAATCTATAAGTAGGATGAAAATTTAATTTACAAAATTAGTTTTTGGAGGTTAAGCACAATACTTATTTAAAGAATATAAGAAATTTTGGTGTACAATGAGATTAGTGAACGACATATATGATATCGAAGGACATATATGAACAATAACGATAAGTGGAACCAGTTCAGTTGGGGGAATGAAGTCCTGTGAAAGCACACATATTCAGTATTTCCAATGTGGTTCGCTATGTTTACAAGTCTATCCTAAAGCATTCTCACTATCAACACTTACGTTTGCAACGCATGGTTGAATTATATTTGTATTATTCAACACAAGTCCCCTAGTGGAATAGAACCAAAGGTGGATACTAATTTGTTTGCATGTCAGTGACTAAAATAATTTTATTCACACTTTAAAGCTTTAATCATAGATTCTTAGACTGTAATAGTGAATAAATTAACTGTTTGAAATAAGATTTATATAGTTGAGTTTATTTTGGCCTTAATTGTAACTTTTGTTAACTTTGTGATTTTAACGAGAGTAGACGGTTTGACTAGACAATCTAGTAGTTACGCATAGTAGACAGTTTGATAGGACTGTCTGACTAGATGATCCGAAGGAAGCGTCTATGACTACAAATGAGTTGAATAACACAAAAGTCCAAGTTGCTTCTTAGAATCAAAACGAAAAATGAAATATGAGGAGAATAATAGGAGAATAAAATTTAAAATATCTCAGAAACAAAATTAAAAGCAAATCATCTGCGAAGTTGAAAACTAAGAAACTGTGAGCAAATGTAAACCATATTATTTTTCTGATATCCTAAGCAAAAAAACCTGTAAAAAGATACAAGCTTCAAGGAGAAATCATTAAGCTTGAAAGCTTCAATATCATACGAAAACACAACATTATGATTTTCTTAATTTTCTTTTTTGTAATTCTTTCGTTTTTCCTTTAAATTAATTACTAAAATTCTCTAAGTTGATTCTTTTGTGATTTTGCAATTAATTCTAAGGTTTCTCTTCAATCAAATTTTATTATTAAATTTATTTATAATAGTTTGTGTTGAAAGGTCTAATTTTTTTTCTTCAATTTTTTGTGTTGGTTAATGAAAACCATTGATAACATGGTCCCACAAAGTTTGTGGTGCTAGCATATGAGAAGGTTTCCATCCAAGTAGAGATGTGTCCATCCGTGAAGTGTGCTTGCCCGTGGGAAAACTTGGTCCACCTACCTGGGCCAGCACCCAAACAGCCGCACTATATTGGCTTTCTTCGCAGGTGGAGTTCATGGTAAAAGTCGAAAAATACTTTTGAAACATTCTAAGCTCGAACATAATGAAGTTGAACTTCATGGGTATCTTCCAAAGGCTCAAAGCTACACAAAGTTAATGGGACAAAGCAAGTTTTGTTTGTGCCCAAGTGGGCACCAAGTTGGAAGTACTAGAGTGGTGGAAGCAATTGCTCGTCATAACTTATGACAATTATTCTGACATATAGCTATGTACTCCACTAGAGTAAATTCCAGTGGAGATTCGGTGGAGAAAATACCAAAAATTAAAATTATATTACAAAGTATTTCAAGAAATGGGTTTATGGATATGAATTATGTGGGTAATTATGTTTGGAAATGTACTTGGATAATCATTATTTGGAGAATTTGGAATCGTAGAAATAAGATTATTTTTAATAATGGAGTGATATATCCTGTTGGAACTTTTTGGTATGGCTTAAGTAAAAGTGTGAGCATGAGTAACTTATAAATTCACAAAGTTAAACTTCTTTTATTCTGATTGATGTGGTAAAGTATATGAATGTTTAGAATCATTGCATTGATGATTGACGATTTTTCACCTCTGTGGGTTATGACTCACCTTTAACCGTTTTCTTGTCATAATTGGGAGGTTAATTGTCACAATCAATTGCAATCAATGGGAGGTTAATTGCCACAATCAATTGCAATCAAAGGGAGGTTAATTACCATTAATTGTATTTATTATTGTTGTCTCCTAGAACCACTATATATAGTGGCTTCCTCTCTCTTTTTCATATACTCTCTATTTCTGTTCTTGAGTGTAAGTGTTTAACCCATATAGAGAGAATTTGTTTTGGGGCTATTTATCTATTAGTCTGAGAGCAATTCTTTGTACTCCTAATACCATTATAGTGGAAGTTTTGGCTCTCTCGCCGGTGGTTTTTTATTTCTATTTAAAGGGTTTTTCCACCTAAAAATTTCTGGTATCATTCTCTTTACTTTATTACTTTAATTTCTCATAATCTTTGGTTGAAATTATCACGCTTCCGCACACAATATCCCTAAAAATTGGCATAAGAGCTTTTCGATAATTCAACCAGGATCTATTGTTCAATAATGTCAAAATTGGATATTGAGAAATTTGATGGTAAAATCAGCTTTGCTATCTGGCGAGTTCAGATGCTAGCTGTTCTCACCCATAATGGTTTAAAGAAAGTTTTGACAGGTAAAATGATGAGACCAACCACTATGACGGAGGAGCCGTGGGATGAGATGGACGAAAAGGCATTGTTTGCAATCCAGTTATGCTTGTCTCGTGAGGTGTTGCGTGAGGTCATCAACGAGAAAACTACAGCAGGCATATGGAGTAACTTGGAGTCTCTATACATGACCAAAAGTCTTGCAAACAAACTCCGGTTAAAGGAGCGACTCTTTACACTCTGAATGTCCGAAGGTAATCCCATCCAATCTCACCTTGATGAATTTAATTCCATCATAATTGATTTGGAAAATTTGGATGTTAAAATTGATGATGAGGATAAAGCCGTTCTACTTATTGTTTCTCTACCACCCTCGCAT
>Ga0123342_1001818_pt1 | contig 35974 bp, 35 predicted proteins | sample Turbeawhitnodule_FD_89960 | JGI IMG/M metagenome (GOLD analysis project Ga0123342, IMG submission 89960) | Root nodule microbial communities of legume samples collected from Mexico - Turtle bean Mexico white nodule | ecosystem: Host-associated > Plants > Roots > Nodule | place: Mexico: Nepantla... | reverse complement strand
TATATATATATATATATATATATATATATATATATATATAAAACTAAGAGAAAGGTAACGAAACAATAATATAAATCTTAGACTTGTCAACAATAATACATTCACTAGAAATAACATGTCTTAAGACTCCACCTTGCCTAACCATAAAATGAAATTTTTCAAAATTTTAAAAAAAGGTGATGTTCAATACATCAAGGCTATCTAAGCTTACATTAATTGAATGAACATACACGATGGAGTGATCCATACAAACTTCCATACAATCCTCAAGAAATTAAAAAAAAAAAAAGTACTTACCATGCAACCTGAAATTATGGGTTTCACTTTATGACCGGTTGTTTTCTTGGAGATTTGAAAAGGGTGACAGAAGCAATGGATGTGATAGATCAAGGAGGGCTCATATAAAGCTATGAGCTCCTTGTAGGTGCATAAAAGGTATGGAGAGTGATTGGTTGAGCCATATCACTTGGAGAAATGTGGAGGCGAAGATCAAAGTGTCTAACCAAGAGAGACTAAACAAGGGAGTAGAAGCTTGCAATGTTTGACAACATTTTACTCATAAAATTGATCTTACAAAACACGAGCCAAACACCCCTATATATAGGTGCAAGTACCTTGGAAGACAAAAAGGTGGAGGGGTAGAGAAGAGACATGAGAGGGGCAACCTAGGGTGTTGACCTAGCCGCCCCTTGGCTAGGTTTCTAGAAGGCAGGGCTACATTCCTACCCTAAAAGGCTTAGGCATAAGCCAAAAATGATAAATACACCCCCAACCAAAATGATAAATACATTCCCTATTATGCTTAATGTACCCTACTCTATTGAAATTACAAATAAAGAAACTAGTTGATGCTCAACTCCCATGGCTTGGGCTCTACTCCTTGTGATCCTCTGAGGGGTCTTTGAACATTAGAGAAAAGTTTCTCTACCATCAGTAGTAAAGTCTCAATCTTCTTGAATCAATTTTGCCATGGACCTAGTTGTTGGTCCTGAACTTGGACATGAGCTTGGGCATCTTCCATCATGAAATGTACCAGGTGTATTACATAAGTCAAAATGCATCTTTTGATATGCAAAAAAATATGCAAAAACATTAAAGTGGAAATGTGAGAGTGGTCTTCACCTAATCTTTAGATGAAATATGAATTTGAAAATAGCTAGGAAATCCATCCAGAAAATAATAATGTAACTGACTTGTCAACCTATCTAACATTTTAACACACTGAAAAGTAAAGGAAAATGATCCTTTAAACTATCTTTGTTCAGTTTTTTATAATCAACAACAACTCAACAATGTTTTTGTATTATTGTATGCGCCAATTTATCTTTGGAATTCTTCATCAATCTCATGCAAGATTTTTTAGGAACCAATTCTATTAGAGTTATGCATTAGCTATATGAAGTATGATAAGTTAAGAAACAACTAAAAATTTCTAACTTTCTTTTTCACCACATCGAGTATGTTGAACTTTTCTGGGTTTTCTTATTGTTTCACTCTTTCCCTTAACTGAATTTTGTGTATAATCAGAGTATATTTGCAAATGTTGGACTAATAACCTTTATGTTTTGCCTCAATGTTCAACAACTTCTCTTCTTTTTCTAATAACAAATCTTTAGCTATGATAACTGGTAGCTTATTATGGTTTGATGCTAAAAGTGCTTACTTCAATTTTGTCTCCATTGTTGGTGACTCTTGTACAAAAGGTGCTAAAACTCATATTCTAGTTTTATTTTAGCACTTGCATCACGTGAAGGGTCTTGGAGAAGCACTGATCTACAAATAAAAAAGAAATAGAAATTATAGAGTTCATATAATTAAAATCAAAAGCCATAACACCATGGTTTAAAAAAAATTGAATTGGAATTATAAACTACATCAAAATATTTAGAATCAACAACAACATTAATCGAAATAAAAGTCACAAAGTCAAGAATTTTAGAAACCTATTAAAGTTCAACACTGAATATTGGAATTCATTCATAATCTGAACATTTTAATTCACCTATAGTGCCTACAATTTTAGAAAAATTAGCTAACAAATTCTCATAATGATATTTAAATGAAAACATAACATTTTCCTAGATATCTCAAATTGAACCTTAATATCTCAAATTCCACGAACAATGTCAAACTACACATTAATCTTAGTTGTCGATTTTAAGAAATAATCTACCTAAAATGAATGCTAATTAATTAGTATGTAAATCACTCTCATGCATATAAAAAAATCTGCTGGAAAAATGAAGTCATTTACTCTTACCTACTATATCTCTCAAAACTATCTCAGAATGAGTTATACTTTGGTTAATAAGTTAAATCAGTAGGTAAATTCGATTGATTTTGTATTCATTAACTAGCTTTTTAATTTTCATTATCTACAAAAATTATCCATAAAAATTAAAGTATTTTTTTTTATGATTGAAAAATATAGATTGAGAAGTTGTATATTGGATCAGGTTGTGAATGTATCATTCTTCTTCATGATTATAATAATAATTTTTTGAATAAAAAATTAAAGTGTTTTATAATTAATAATTTTTATGCATATTTTATTAAAATTTCATTTTTTTTATTTTGATGAAAATTTATAAGTATTCCTATTGTAGAACTAAAATATTATAAAAAATATATTTTTAATTTGTTTACATAATTATTTAAATTTTATATAAATTTTGGTAATACCTTCTAATTATACTTTTATAAAAAAGTGTGAAGAGATGGGAGTAGGAGTTTTCACCTGTTAGTATATTATTAAGTCAATAAAAAACTTGGCAAGCAAGTAGTTAGCACGCGTAGACGCATGATTCGGGTTCGCATTTGCCACTCACTCGGCGAAAACGAACCCAAAACTTGAAAGCAAAACGAAACCTTTTCATCTTCTCTTCTCCAACACACTTTACAACAATTCTTCATTTCCCTTCTCATTACAAACAAACCCCATTGCTCCCACACTCGACTCAACCAAGGTTCTCATCTCTTCCTTTCCTTTCTTTTATTCTCTTTTTCATTTTGAATGTTGAAATGTAAACGTTTTCAAGCGCATCCTCAACTTGCTTCTGAGTTCTTACTCCCATCGCATTCTCTTCCGTGTTCCGCATTTAGTTTCATTCTTGTCATTTACTTTTATGCTTGCTTCCTTTTATTACTATCATCGTAAATGTATGCTTGCTTGCTTGCTTGTTTGGACTTCCTTATGCTGGTAATCGAGTATGAAGTGATCGAATTTTCTTTTTCTTTTCAGTTATTATTGAAAAATATGTTAAACTACAAATTCTGATGTCTGTTTGTTGGTGAACTTATATTTGGGAGTTTTCTGGAAATGTTAATTTGGATTACTAAGTATTGCTAATTGGGGGTTAGATTCCCTCTCCCCTTCCAAATACTGATTGCAGAATAAGTTAGGTTTTAGTTTAATGCATTTCACACGTCCTTCAGTTAAATATTTTACTATCCCTTAAAGAAAATGCGAAGGGTAACTTATGTGATGTTTATTTATTCCGAGTATGCTAATAGCCACTTAAGAAGTAATTTATTGTCAATATGATAATGTATTGAGTTTGAAGTATGTTGGGATAAAACAAGTTCTTGGTTGATCTATCTTTTTTTTTTGGTTTTCTAGGTTACTGGATGGTCTGAGCTTTTTGTCATGGAAACTAGAGAACATCTTGTTGTTTCACACAAGAAACCAACCCTTACACCTAAGGCCATAATACACCAAAATTTTGGCGATAAGGCTTGCTATGTGGTAGAGGAAGTGAAGGAGGTTCATCAAATTGAATGTCCTGGATTGAGTATTCCACAAATGCGTCCCTGCCTTTATCGTTGCACATTACAGCTTCCAGAACTTTCTGTCATTTCAGGGACCTTTAAAAAAAAGAAGGATGCGGAGCAATCTGCAGCAGAGATTGCTATCAAGAAGGTATCACTCATTCTGATCAGTATGTAAATTATTAATTTTTATTATGTTATCATCCTTCTTGACTTCCCTTTCAACTATCTATGATTGTTGTGAACTTATGATATAAACAACATTTCCTTTTGTTCAGTCACAGTTATTTTGAATCGAGCTACAGCCTTATCTCACATGCCTTTTGAATTTATTTATTTATTCAAAAAGCATTCTCTAAGTCAACAAGAAGAGGTAGAACCAGTAAATGACTAATTGCTAATGCTGTTACATTTGGCTATAACTGATTATGTTTAGTTTTAGTCATGCTTTGATGATGATCGGAGTCAAGTTTGTAGGATGGGTTTGTTTTGAGTCTTTTGAGTGCTTGTGTAATGTATCATTCAATTCACTGGAATTTTCCATTGATGTTTCTTGTTTTTTGGTCAATGCCCTGTATGGGAGAATGGAGAGCACTTTTAATGTGGCCTTGATTGTATTTTGCCGACTCATTGTCTCATTGTTTCTAAATAGACTTGACACTTTAGAGAAAAACTATACAATCTGTTTGATTCTGAAAAGTGAAAAAGTTAATAGCACAAAGTGCAGACTCGTGTATATATAAAATCAGGCTATGGTGAAGACAAACTAAGAAAGCTTCATAACAGACTACTTAAGATCCAGCTGTCACTAACAGACTCTTAACAGATTTGATCAAGATCCAGCTGTCTACTGATTACTTATAGTTACACAAACAGAAAGAAAAATATACAGTATAGGCACACGTGAAATGTTAGGTGCTAATACATCTGAGTAAGTATACACTAATAGTTTCAAACTATATATAATTTCTCAAAAATGTTATGGATAGGCATATTTCTTTTTCCCCAACATTGGATCGATCGCTACAGTATGTTTTATATCTATACATCCTAGTTTGATAGTATTGTGATATTTTCTAATATTTTTTTCTGCTACATTGGAACCAGATTTATATTATTATTATATCTTTTATTCAAGTGTTTATTGTCGTAAGGATTATGACATTTTAACTTCCATGATGCTATGCAGCTTGGCATTTGTACAGAGACCATTGATCCCACTCCACAAGAAGCACAAGAAAGTTTAGTAGCTCGAATCGCCAACATATTTTCCGATAAGGTAGGTAATCTATTTTAACCTTGTATATTAGGCCATGAAGCTAGGAACTCCTCTTTGAAGTGTTGTAGTGTTAGACACACTTCTTATATGGACGATCTCTTACACTTGTTAGACGCATTTTTTATATGGACACATCCCTAACACCCATGTCTTACACTACTAATTAGGTTTGCAATTAAAAAATGTATTTTGTTATTCGGAGATGTAGGATTAGATATTTGTGTGCCTTAGACACTTGAGTTGACACTTCCATATGGACTCAATATATTTTAAAAGAACTTGTTTTAGAATTTAGAAAAGCCAGCTGAAAGTATAATATAATGTATTAAAAAAATAATGTCTCACTTTTTTTTGTCTTGTCCTTCTATAATTTTATTTTAGTAAAGAATTTATAATTATCTTTAGCAGCTATATCATGTTGACAAATTAGTAAAAAGGAATTTTAATTCTTTTATGGCATGCTGCTCTGACATTATCTATTAGTGAATTTTAAATAAGTCTGATATTCAATTTTCTCTGCCATTTGGTGCATCTACAGTTTCTTTTATGTGATCATCCTCTTGGTGGTCACATTCGAGCAACTTTGTGGAGGAAAGGTGACCTTTGTGGTTCAATTCCTATTTCTGTCCTTGCTGTGTATGATGCAAAGCTTCTCAGCTTGTGTAAATGTATTAATCCTGATGTGGATTCAAACCCATATTTGGTTATTTCATTCATAAAGAGGGCCACTACAAACTTATGCCAGTATCTTGCTACTTCTGAACGACATCTCTATATTAGAAGGCTGTCTCCGTATCCACAGGATATTGTAGAGTCTTTGATGAAAAAACATGATTCACTAGAATGCATTCAGGTTGCTGCCATACGCATTCCTAGTTCAGTGGAACAATCTATAGAACCAGTTATTCTTCATATTTCTTTAAGAGAATACTACCTTGATGTCATTGCAAATGAACTTGGTTTTGAAGATGCTGCCAATGTTATGATTTCAAGGTATGGTAATTAATGACATTACAGAAAAGTTTCCACGTTTCAAGGATACTTACTAACTTATTCTTGACTTCTTGTTTTCTACAGGAATTTAGGTAAAGCTTCTTCTGAGACAAGACTATTCTTTACTGCTCCGAAACCATATCTACAAGATCTATGTTCTAAATTTGCAAACGAAAAAGAAACCCTTTATTTAATGGGATCTCTGAATGTAAGGGCAAGTTACTTTGCTGGGCAAGATATAACTGGTGATGCAATATTAGCATCGATTGGATATACACGAAAATCTAGAGACATTTTCTATGAGGATGTATCAGTTCGGTTATATTACAGGTCTCTTTAAATTCAAATGATTCATTGAGTTGTTTATTGCATAGTTGTCAAACTTAAATTGCCTTCAAGAGTAAATTACAAGTTATACTTGATTAAAAGAAAGATGCTATTATGTCATGCACTTTTGCTGTATCATAGTGGCCAACCAAAGTATTCTTTCTCTCCTGCAGAACTACTTCTAAATTTTTTGTTGGTTTCTTTATTATAAACAATTTCGTGTTTATTCCTTTGTCATATGTTTGGACCTAGAAATGGAGCTTACCAGGCTTGTTATCTAAACTACTGTAATACTGAAATGCTGATTATTCTGTCTGCCTTATTCTGCTTTCTATTGTTGACAAACTTACTGTCAATCTATGGAAACCATAATTTCTCTAGATGTTTGTTAGGCATCATCCCGAAGTTTAGGGAGATAAAAAGAGGATAGTAGGGGAAATAAACAGGAGCAGAGGAAGGATTAGGCTGTAACAACCTTGCTTACATAGCAAGAAGTGTGGGAACCTTTGAGAAACATGGGTAGCTTGGATAAAAGAGAGGTATCCATTCATTGAGTAGGAAATTATGGTCTTTGGGCTGGCAGAAATCTATGTTTTCTTTTGCTATTTTCTTCTTCCATGGTTATAAACAATTTATCCTGAATTGGTCCATTGATACCAGTGTCTGTGTTAATATAAAGTTATAGATCTCTATTTCTTGGTAGGTTTGTATTCAATATATATTTGTTCTAGTTATATATATATATTTATTCTTTTTGTTTTCTGGGTAAAGCTGTGGCATTTCGTGTATGACAATGCTAACAAACAGTTTATTTCTTGTGAAATATTTTTGTTAATTTAGAAATTCATGAATCTGTGTCTCTGGAAATTGAATGTGTGCGATGGGATTATAGGAAAGAGTATTCTTAAACTCATATGTTTACCTCTCTTCTGATAGAATTTGAACCAGGAGTTGTAAAAGAATTTTATTGAATATTCAGGATTTTGGATAGACCCTGTTTTCGCCCCATTATTTTCTCAGACGGCAGATATTTCTCTCTAGCTCCTCTTATTTATAAGCAACATGCCTTATTTAAATTATTTCAGTCTTCTAAACTAACTACGTAACTACGTAACTAAGTATGGTGTATGGATGCCTAACATCTTCAGACTTTGGTTTCTCATGTGTTAGCCTTTTTTGAGTCTGACAGTTCTCTTGATGAACATCGACATTTGTAATTGTCTTTTTCAATAAGCCAATAAAATTTTTCAACATCTATGTCTGCAAAATTGTGTTAGTTTGCATCATTTAATGAGGGTCAGATGTCCATTACAGAATGCTTCTAGGGAAGACACCAGGCGGCATTTATAAATTGTCCAGAGAGGCAATACTTGCAGCGGAGTTGCCATCAAGATTCACCACAAGAGCAAACTGGAGGGGTTCTCTTCCAAGGGATATACTTTGTATGTTTTGCCGCCAGCATCGTCTATCTGAACCTCTCTTTTCATTTCATCCTTTCAAAACATCGTCAGTATTATCAGGGTCATCTTTGAAGGTTGCAGAATCTGGTGACAATGTGATTGAGCATGGCAATGGGGTCTGTGTAACAAGTCCTATGCATTCAGATTCGGAGATGTTTAAATGTGAAATAAAATTGCTTTCTAGGTGTGGAGATTTAATACTTTTGTGTTCCCCAAAGGATGGTTATAAAAAGCAGAATGACGCCATTCAGAACGCTTCATTGAAAGTTCTATCATGGCTGGATATGTGGTTTAAGAGTGTGATTCTCCCTTTTGAGCGGGTTTGTGAGACTGCAGATGACTTTAATATCCAGATTTATTCCAACGACATTATCAGTGAGATTTTAGCCGGTCAATCAACACACAATGGTCAACTTAATGCAATTCAATGCAATAAATTAGTTGAACCAACCTTTATGAACTCATCATATGACATGCTGGGGAATATAGTGCAGTCGTTAAAGATTGAAGGTCCATATTCTGGTGTCTGTCCATGCAATGGATCTTTACCTTGTATAAGGTATTCAGTGTCTTTGGCTGTGGAGAGTCAGAATGTCAAAGAAGTTATTGAAGTCTGTGATGAATTTGAATTTGAAGTGGGAGTCGGTGCTGCGGTTTCATGCATTGAGGAGGTTGTTATGCAGATGTCTGTTGGCCAGTACGCTTACTTCTCTACAAACTTTCTCACTTCTAATTTGATTTTTGCTTCAGCTGGTGAATCAACCAAAATGTTGTCCTTGTTATCTTCTAGTGAGTTACTTTCTCTCAATTCTCTCTCCTTCCCTGGTTCAGTGTGGGGTTAAATTGCTGACTGTCATGGTTTTATATTTTATTTTCAGAAGACTGTTCTATAGAACACGAAATAAGTTTGATCAAGGTTGCTGAACCTCCCGAAGAAAGAATGGAGCAAGCTCTTTTCAGCCCTCCTCTTTCAAAGCAACGGGTTGAATTTGCAGTGCAACAAATTCAAGAATCCCATGCTACTACATTGGTATGCAAAATGTTTTCATCTTTGGTTTTCTTTGGTGAATAGAAATTGTTAATTTGATGCTCTCCATCACAGATTGATTTTGGATGTGGATCTGGAAGCTTGTTGGAAGCTTTGTTAAATTATCCAACGTCTTTGGAGAAAATGGCGGGTGTTGATATTTCGCAAAAGGGTCTTAGCCGTGCTGCAAAGGTCTCTTCACATTCACTTTCATCTAACAAAGTTTTCATTTGTCAGGGTTTATGCTTTAGATGTACAATAAAGAGCTAGGTTTAGTTTTTCAAAACACATAATGTTTGGGGAGTCTTGTCAGAAGAAGATAGATTTTAGAAGCATAGGGATGTAAATGTTTACTTCGTTATGTGTCCCAACTTTTTTGCATTGTAAAATAAAATAAAAAGAGGCATTAATCCCTTCCCTTGTGTGTATAGAGCACAGAGGGTTATGTATTTATAAATAAGAGGGTTATGTATAAATAAAATAAGAAAAATGCAGAATATGAAAAAGGCTTTTATTTTGTTCATCATGTATGCGAGTCTGGTTTTGTTCATCACTTAAGTTAGGAAATTCTTGCTATGTACATAATAGTGTCCGTTACCATAGAAAATATCAAAGTAATTGGTAAACACTATTTTATTATTCTTTTTTTGTTGAATAAAAAGGATGTGCTCTTCCTAGTTGAGGGGATTTTTTAATATTGGAGGATGATATCTTTGATTAAAGTGACAGCTGACTAAGTACGGAAATTTTCATCATGAAATTGTTTGGTCCATTCTAACCAGCCCACTTAGTGGAAAAATGCTTTGTTGTTGTATAAATATTGCTTTGTTAGTAAAGCTGTTTGGGTTTTGGTGTGCACGAATTCTGCAGGTACTTAATTCAAAATTAAGCGCAAATTCAGATGCCGGTGGGCAATGGACAAGCGTACAATCAGTTATTCTTTATGAAGGTTCAATTACAAATTTTGGCTCTCAGTTGCATGGATTTGACATTGGAACTTGTTTGGAGGTAAATTTCATAATGCATTGTATATTCCCTTCTTCCATCGTTAACTTCATTTTGACATGGCTGTCTTCATGGTAGACCTCTTGTCTATTCTTTCTGCTAGTAAATCATATATGATAAATGATTTCATTATTGTTGAGTTTAGAATATGTTGGCTGTCTGATAAATAAGTTTGCCATCAATAATTTAGGGTTTAAATATGTCAAATTGTGCCGTATGCTTTCTTTACTACGAGTCAAGGTTTTTATACCAATCTATTAATCTAATATAACTGATATTAAGTTGTCTGTCTGAGATTGAAAGTAAAAAAAGAGTTTGACTGAATAATGTAAGTTTACCTTCATGGGAACTACTTGGGATGGAATTACATGGTAGAGCAGGTCAGGAACATGGACATTATGATGATTTCTTGTTTTCTTATTCCTCTGCAGTGACATCAGTCACCGGTTTCATGGTAGTATGCGGTATGCACATGTTTGAGCATATTCATGTACACATTCTAGTTCAAGCACCTTGGCCTTATGTAACGCTGCTAGTGGTCCTTATCATTCTTTAACCACTTCTGCATTGCCATAACTAGTAATAATTGTACTTGTACACCTCTTTGTTACTTCCTGCACCAACTCACTGGAAATATACTTCATAGTTTGTATTTATTAGTTGAATTGGTCTTGTATTATGCTATCACTGTCATGTTCCTATGTCTTGTGGTTACATAGTTTGTTTTTGTGCAACACTATTAAGACCTGAGTCAACTTATATGAATCGATGATACAATGTAGGTAATTGAACATATGGAAGAAGATCAAGCTTGTCTATTTGGGGATGTGGCATTAAGTTTTTTTCGGCCAAGGATTCTCATTGTTTCCACTCCAAATTTTGAATACAATGTAGTACTCCAGAAGTCGAGTCCTCCAACCCAAGAACAAGAGGAATCAGACGAGAAAACCCTCTTACAATCATGTAAGTTTCGTAATCACGACCACAAATTTGAGTGGACCAGAGCACAGTTCAGGCACTGGGCATCTGACTTAGCTGCTCGGCACAATTACAGTGTGGAGTTTAGCGGTGTTGGTGGTTCTGCTGATGTGGAGCCCGGCTATGCTTCACAGATTGCCTTGTTTAAAAGGGATTGGAAACTTGAAGACGATGTACTGAAGCATGCTGATGAACACCATTATAATGTAATATGGGAATGGAATAGTAGAAAGGAATAGATTATTTGAAGTTTGAAAACAATAGCGAGATAAGTACAGTTCTTTTATTTAGGTAATCAGATTGCTGGTGTTTTTGAAAGCAGAGAAGCAAGGCAAGGTAGAATGGATGCTAGGAGAAGACAAGGTGAATTGAGAGGTTTATGATTAGAAAAAACGAGAGGAAATAGTTTATATATTTTCATCCATTACATTTCTTATTAGTGTATATTGCATCTACTACCTATACGTCCCATGAAGAATAAATAACTTCGAATGAGTATAGTATGTGAAGCTAATGCTCAGCGTTTTATGTGGCTGTAGTTATGAACAATTTTATTAGTTATTACTTTTCATATCATTTCAATTTTTTTTTAAATTGTCCATGCTTTCATCTATATTTGAATTCTTTAAATTTTGACAATAAGAATAAGTAACACAAAAATGTGAAAATATAATTTTAAATGGAAAAACTCAATTTATAGCCTGTGATACACATCAAACCTAAATGACAGTAAATTATCTTTTGTTTAGGGCTAAAGTAATTACTTACTGAAACAATTTTATGTGAGAAAGTAATTGCAAAAAGTAGCGCGTGATAGTGTTAGTTTATGTTCGAAAATGTCTCTTTAATCACGCGTGGAATGCACGCGCACGATAAGGGAAGAGTTTGAAACTGAACTAGTGAGGCAAGAGCGAGTAAAGAGAAGAGCAGGGTTTGGTTTTGGTTGTCGTTGAGTGGGTTATTATGAAGTCATATAGATTGTCAGAACTGGGCGGTGCTGAGCTTCGCAGCCTAATTGCTCGCCCCCGTATCGATTTCTCTTCAGTATTCTCTGTGGTCTGCCCCCTCTCCGTCCCTTCACGTGTTCCCTCTTTCTCACCGTCGTTTTCAGTTTCTCACACTTCTCTTTGCAGGTCAACCCCATTCTTGACCATGTTCGACAAAGAGGCGATGATGCTGTCAGAGAGTGAGTTCGTGCTTCATTCTTCTTTACTCTTTTCATTCCTCTTTCTCACTGTCGTTACGATCATTATCAACCTCACAATTCTTTCCGTATTTCTGCAGATACACTTTGAGATTCGACAAAGTTCAATTGGATAACATTGTTCAACTTGTCTCCGACCTTCCAGATCCACTGGTATTTTTATTGCTTATTCGTATCACCGTTCCATTATTTCTTTCAAGTATTCATGTTATTCAATTTTAACTTTCTGCATTGCATTGAAGCTTGATGTGCATGTTAAGGAAGCTTTCGATATCGCCTACAGCAATATATATGCCTTTCATGCTGCTCAGAGAACTCCTGAAACAAATGTTGAGAACATCAAAGTATGATAACATCTTATTCTTAACGTATTCGCGTTTCATGAGTCGACATTGGCGTGCTTTCTTTTCTGAAACTTCTTTTTGAGTAGGTTCTGGTAGGATTATCTTGCAAGTAGATAATTCGAGATCTCATAAAATATAATACCTTTTACTTTCTTTATTACACCTAATTGGGGTAAATTTTATAGACTTAATTATAATTTTGGTCTTTCAAGTATTGTAATTGGACTCTACTGGTCTAGTCTATAAGAAGCACGGACACAGATACAACTAAATTACAACATATAGAACACGGCTCTAATATATTCCACGGTTGGAAATAGAATCGGTTTCCTCGGTTTTTGTTCTTGGGCACCGTCAACACCTGCTTCCTGCCGCTGCACACAGTCTCCATCTCAGGTTAGGTCCACAACTGAAACGTGCTGACACTGACTCACCATCACCACATTTTCGAGGATGGGTCGCATCACTTCCAACACATCCAAGGATTGGGCCATGCCCGCCTATGGTGTTCGACACTCTGTTGTGCACGCATCTGTAGTGTTTCTGTGTCAATGGCGCGTTGGAAGCAGGAAAACAACTTCATAGTTAGTCCACCTAGTTCCAATTGTGCAAATTAAATCCTTGGGGTATTATAATTAGGCGATTTTAGTTTTTTTTGTTAGTGTGTCGTTAAGTATATTAACAGATTTTGTTGATGTAGTATTGGGCGATGATGTGTCAATGACATGACAGTTAACATATTTCATGACATATATATATGCTCTCGTGATTGCAATTTTTATATCACAATCATGAAGGACTAGAAGTGAAATTAAGCCATGTCACTAAATGTTTTAGACAGCATATTAGCTGCACGTCATCATTCAATGTTATCTCAGCAAAATCGACAAAGGGACCAAATTAAAAATGACACAAGTGCAATATTTGGAGGACTCAATTTGTGCAATTGGACATAAGGGGGCCAAAATTTCACAACTGAGAAACTAAAATTGCAAAGCATTTTTACTATTCCTTGTGATTGTATGTGTCCCTTCTCTTGATTGTTTTTTACTATCTTTTCTATGCTGATAACAAGTTATTTTCATTCAATTATCTTCCCTTCATGTTTGTCTTGTGTTAGCCTTTTGAGTTTTTTGAAAATGTCAGGGAGTCCAATGCAGGCGAGTTTCAAGAAGTATTAGTACTGTGGGCCTTTATGTTCCAGGGGGAACTGCTGTCCTACCTTCAACAGCCCTGATGCTTTCAGTTGTAAGTTGAATTTATGTCTAATTAGTTTGTGGTATTGTTCTCCATCCTATAGTGGCATCGGGATTGTTGATAATCATCATCTATCAGATTTTATTAATCTTTGATTGTTTTATTTATATACCAGCCTGCACAGATTGCTGGATGTAAAACTGTCGTTCTTGCTACTCCTCCAGCTCAGGATGGCACTATATGCAAGGTACTCATCTGTATTGTATGAAAACATATTTGAGGTTAGTATCTTTTCTGACCAATGTTTTTCTCTGCAGGAAGTAGTGTATTGTGCAAAGAAGGCAGGGGTTACTCACATCCTTAAAGCTGGAGGAGCTCAGGTTTGAAGCATGATAAAATTTCACCATTGTCCTATCTGTTTCTATAGTTTGAAATTAATATCCTTATGTTTAATTTAATTTTATGTTTGTGTATTGGTATTAATGGTTAAAAATCATTAATATGACATTTTTGGACACTGTAGGCCATATCTGCCATGGCTTGGGGAACAAACACTTGTCCCAAGGTAGATCTGTTTTTCTCATTTTAATCTCATTTGTTTTTTTTTGAAATTTATGTTCAATTATAGTGGATAACTATTAGATTGAGCTCATTTCTTATCTTACTATTACATGTTATCGTATCTGGATTTGATTTACTTATTTTTTTTTATATCTGATAAGGATCTGAGACCTCCTGTTAGGAGTGTCTACAGTAAGCAAAGGAGGAACACAAGGGATAAGGCCATTTATGATTGTAACAGAAATAAGTAATAGCTAACTACACTAAGTTGGTTGTTGATCAGGTGGGTATTATAAAAAAGGGGCTGAGTTAGGAAGGGGTATCGTAATTGATCATTGTACCCGAAAGCTTTTTACAATTTTTTATTTTAAACAGAAGAAAACATAACATGAAAAAAAGAGAGAAAATTTTGGATTGTGAATAACAAAATGATATAGGAAAAACAACGGAACCTTAGTAGTATTTTAAAGTAGTTTAAAAAAGAAAAAGAAAGTTGGTTTGTTTGAAAACTGTTAGAATTAGGTATTAAATATAGGTAGTAAGTAGTTGTAATGGAGATCTATACGAGCTCTTTACTTATTAGCTATTTTCTTGTACCTTTTGGTGTTCCTGATGTAATTTTCTTCTATAAAAGATCAGCTGAGAGATAATCAATCTCTTAAACTCATATTTTCAGTCTTAAGTTGGTATTAGAGCAAGTGTCATCTTTTTTGAAGAAACTTCTTTCTTCTCTTCCTTTACACAAGATGTTCACTCTATTCAATAGGTCTAACCTATCTCTGTAGTTGATCCCCTTTGTATATCCCACTCCTAACACTATTCCAACGTCTCCCAATAATACAATTCCTTCTCATCAGCCCAATTCACGTGGACCATCTTCTCCACCTCTTATCACCTCTCAATGACTGGTCCAATGACACATGGTGGGTCCTCTTCATCAAGTCCTTCACCATCATTGTTCCATACTATGTATCTTGATAATGAAGATTCCAATTGGCCTATTGTCATTCATAAGTTACTCGCTCTACACACAATCCTCATCCTATTTACAATTTTCTAAGCTTTCATCAGTTGTCCCCTTCCTGTTCTTTTTTCTCCTTTGCATCTTCCATTATCATTCCTATTCCTAAAAGTGTGAAAAAGGCACTTGATCATCTTGGATTGCAACAATCCATGATTGATGAAATGTAGGCTCTTGAATGTGATGGAACATGAGACTTAGTTTCTCTTCCATCTGGACAAAAGGTTGTTGGGTTTATGTCATTAAGGTTGGGCCAAATGGTGAAGTTTTTTGCCTTAAAGTCAGATTGGTGGCCAAAGGATATACTCAGATCTATGACCTTGATTATGGTGATATGTTTTCTCCCGTAGCCAAAATGACTATTGTGCGTCTCTTCTTTGCCATGGCACCTATACGCCATTGACCTCTCCATCAATTAGATGTCAAAAATGCTTTCCTTCATGGTGATCTAGAAGAGGAGGTTCACATGGAGCAACGTCTTGGTTTTGTTGTTGAGGAGGAGTCTGACTTGGTTTGTAAGTTGCATCGGTCTCTTTATGGTCTCAAGCAATCTCCTCATGCTTGGTTTGGAAAATTTCAATCACATTGTTCAAACTTTTTGGAATGAAACACGATGAGGTGGACCATTCAATTTTTTATGGTCATACCTCTTCTGGAAAATGTGTTTACTTAATTGTGTATGTTGATGACATAGTTATTACAAGAAATGATGCTACTAGAATCTCGCAACTCAAAGATCACTTATGTAATCACTTTTAGACTTAGAAGTCTCAAATACTTTCTAGGCGTTGAAGTGGCTCAATCAAAGGAAGACATTGTAGTTTCTCAAAGGAAATATGCTTTAGATATCTTGGAAGAAACAGGCATGACTAGTTGTAGACTAGTAGATAGCGCGGTGGATCCAAATAGAAAACTAATGGCATATCAAGGTGAACCTTTCTCTAACCTAGAGAGATATAGAAGACTTATTTATCTTATTATCACTAGACTTGATCTATCTTTTGCAGTGGGTGTTGTTAGTCAGTATATGCAAAATCCTTGTATTGATCATTGAAATGCTATAAGATACCTCAAAAAGGCTCCATGACAAGGTAGTTGTACGAAGATAGAGGGGAATACCCAAATTTCTGGGTATTGTATGCTGGATCTCGTACGGATAGATGCTCCACTACAAGGTATTGTGTTCTTATTGGAGGAAACATTATTTGTTGGAAAAGCAAGAAACAAAATATGGTTGCTCGATCTAGTACGGACACAAAATATGGTTGCTCGATCTAGTGCTGAATGTGCATATAGGACAAAGACGTCTCTTACTTGTCAACTTGTATGGATGAAACAATTTCTTCAAGAATTAAAATTCTGTGAGATCCACCAAATAAAGATGTATTGTGATCACCAAACTACATTCTACATTGCTTCCAATCCAATATTTCTTGAGAGGACTAAAACATAGAACTTGACTATCATTTTATTCAGGAAAAGTTGTTATCTAAGAAAATTTGGACTAAGTCTGTTTGATATGATCAACTTTCAGATGTAAGAGGACCTTATATTGAATTTATTTGTTCCAAGCTTGGTACATATAATTTGTATGCCCTAGCTTCAGGTGGAGTGTTAGAATAGGTATTAAATATAAGTAGTTGTCTTGGAAAACTGCTTTATGAGTTGTTTACTTATTAGCATTAATTTCTTGTACCTTTTGGTGTTACTGATGTAATTTTCTTCTATAAATAACAAAGATTAGCCGAGAGATAATCAATCTCTTAAGCTCTTTTTATCATATTTTCAGTCTGAAGTAAAACATTATAACCAACTGTGATATTATGTTAGAATTTGCTCATATTCAAGATTTAAAGGATCTATTAAATGTGCTGTGATTTGTAAAGAGTCGAGAACATTATTTGAAATTTCTCCATTTATTTTGTTACCAACAAATTTAAATACTTCGTAGTTCTAATTATTTTTCATGATTTCTTATTTTGATTTTTGTGATCATGGTTTTGTAGGTTGAGAAGATTTTTGGCCCTGGAAACCAATATGTCACAGCTGCAAAAATGATTCTGCAAGTGAGCTGTGAAGTGCTGTTCTTCTCTATTATATATTGTGCTTTATTCATCAGATCTTATAGTTCTTCCTGCTTTGCATTACTGTTCAAAATCTTCTGCAGAACAGTGAAGCCATGGTTTCAATTGACATGCCAGCTGGTCCATCAGAAGTTTTAGTTATTGCTGACAAGCACGCGATTCCTCGCCATGTAGCTGCCGATTTGCTTTCCCAGGTTTACTGAGTTCTAAATGTTTCTATATAGTATATGAAAGGCTATCTACACTCATTGAGAATATATTATCTTTCTTTTTCACTCTCTTAGCGAGGTATCTCATGCTCTATTGTAATTTATTCAGTTATAAACTAATTCTAATTTCTAGAAGCTTTTTTCTCAGCATTATGCTGTTAATTATTCCAAAAAACAATTCAGTATGAATCATGATGTCTGTTAGAGAAAAGACTTTCTGTTGTCTTCTAGATTATTCTTTAAAAGCTGTTTTGGCTGTGGTTGTCAATCATATAGGGTCCTAGGTGTTTTCTGTCAGCCATTTTGTATTTCTCTTCAGACTTAACATATATTAAATTGATCTCCTGAGAGCTCACCCTCTACGACACTTCCACTCAAGTAGGTATCAAAGTCTCCAGCAGCTGGAGGCCAATGTCAATTTCTCCAGCGACTACCAGATCTGGATCGCCTCCTCAAGTGACACAACTGTGGTGGTCGTGAAGGCAAAATCAACTACACCCGCTGTTATGCACAGCTTCTTTACATAGCCTAGTCATGGGCGTGTAGTTCACACGCTGCCCTCTGGTGACCTCAACAAAACCACATCTCCTCCAGCGGTCTTGTTGCCTTCTTCCAGCCCTCCAGTCCTCCAGTCTTCCACTATTGGGGACCCTTTGAACCTTTAAAACATGTAACTCCTTTAATTGGGTCATCCACACTTATCAAAATCGAAGAAAATCGATCTTGGACTTAACAAACATCAAGTCTTGTAGTATAAGTCATATCAATTAGGAAACATGTTGGGTCTTCTTTTCATAAGAAACATGAAACAAGATGTAATTTAGCTTTTTTCTCCATTCATTTAAACATTTGGGTTCAAATCGCCGTACATCTTTTGGTTTATATATTTTGTTACATTCATTGATAAATATTCCATATAAACTTAGGTTTATTTAATAGAAGATCGATATGAACTTTTGTTCATTTTCATGTAATTTTCGTAATGAAATTAAATCTCAATTTGACAAAACGATCAAAATTCTTAGAAGTGACAATTTTCTTATGCTCTTTCTTCCCTCTTAAGATCATATGGTGTTGTATCAATCTCATTGTTTTGTATCAAGACATTTAGTTAAAAATACGTACCGCTAGTGTGCCTCTTCACAAGTGTACCGCTAGTGTAATTTAGCTTTTTCCACCATCATTTACGCATTTGGGGTCCAAATCGCATTACATCTTTTGGGTTTATATATTTTGTTACTTTCATTGATAATTGCTCCATAATAACTTGGGTTTATTTAATTAAAAATTATCTGAATTTTTGTTTATTTTCATTTTTTTTCTTCCTTAACTACCGTATGGCTTACAATTTGAAGACAAACATGTTTTTTGGTTTGGTACAGAGACAAGCACATTATATAATTATCATAGTAGCATGCGTTCACTCTTAAAGAAGATATATTTTGTAATTATTCACCGGCCTAAGAACTTTTTGGCCCTTTTGTATAATTCTGATGCGTCTGCAATTTCAGGCTGAGCATGGCCCTGATAGTCAGGTTGTGCTTGTGATTGCTGGTGAAGGCGTGGATTTGAATGCTATAGAGCAGGAACTCAGCAAGCAGTGCAAGAGTCTACCAAGAGGAGAGTTCGCTGCTAAAGCCCTGACCCACAGTTTTATTGTTTTTGCACATGATATGCTTGAGGTCAGTAGTTTTGCCCAAGTTCATCCATGTATTCTCAGTCCCACTAAAAACAAAGTGAAGAGCAAAGTGGAAGAGAGAAAACAATTTGTTCAGATGCATTAACACAAATGTTAGGCTTATCTATGTCTGTATTTTATATATGTGCTGCAGTGGTTGACAGAACTTGTATGCTTAATCATGTTTTCATAACAGGGGAACCACAGTGCTATTCAATGCTGTAGCATTATCTCTTGATGTGTCATAATTCATAACTTCGTTATCCTTGAGTTTACAAATTTCACTTATATGCTAATAATTCCTCTTGTTAGTTTGGTTTCAATTTATCAACATCTTTATTACGCCTTTGCTGATGTTTCAGAACCTGGTGTTTCTTTTTCATGTTGCAGTCAATCAATTTCTCAAACTTATATGCACCTGAGCATCTAATTGTCAATGTGAAGGATGCAGAGAAGTGGGAAGGTTTTATTCAGAATGCAGGTATGGCTTTGTCATAGCGTTAGTTGCTCTTGTGATGGGGTTTTCGGAGATGAAGATTTATTGCTAGTCGTACATATTATATCTGCAACTCATACATTGCTCAGAATTGAACTTGGTGCCAATTGCAAACACCTTCCTTTTTGTTATAAAAACTGTTGAGCCAACATAGATGTAACTTTGAACATGTATAGGCACTTTGCTGTTTTTTCCTTGACCTTTAGATTCCAGATCTAGATTTACATGCCCGTTTGTGGCCTCTGCAGGGTCTGTATTTTTAGGGCCGTGGACACCCGAGAGCGTTGGTGATTATGCAAGTGGAACAAATCATGTTCTTCCTACTTATGGTTATGCAAGGATGTATGGTGGTGTTTCATTGGATTCTTTCTTGAAATACATAACAGTGCAATCTCTCACAGAAGAAGGCCTCAGAAAACTTGGGCCATATGTAGCAACCATGGCAGAGGTTGAAGGTCTCGATGCCCACAAGCTGGCAGTTACCCTAAGACTTGAGGACATAGAAGGCAGGCAGGTTTCAACATGACATGATAATTTACGGTAAGCCTACTATCATTTATTATTTGTCTTACATAAAATTAGTACCGAAGCAATTGCCATCTTTAAGTCATGTAACCATAATGGGTATTGAAATTTTAAATTTTGGTGAAAATTGGTTTTTGATAGAATCGACGTTTGTCATCGTTGAGTTTCTGGAAGGATCGTATGGGAGAAAGTGACCTGTGCACGAGAGCTTTGATACCATATTTGAAAGCTAGAGTTCAGAGAAACAGAAGTGAAAAATCGTTGGACCATGGTTTTTTGTGAAGGATGGTGGTGAAAGTTTTGGTAAGTTGTAGCAGGTTAGCATAATGTGAAGGGAAAGGTTGACTAAATAAAGAAACATCCAATATGTAGTAGCTAGTTAAACAGCCGTTTATGGTTCCTTACAAATTTTAAAGACATTTCCTTCAGTTATAGAAATTTAAAATAATTTACAGGACACAGGCAAAAATTCATGAGCATCGTGGAGCACGTAAGCTAGAACATTATAACTATGCATGAAATATCATCATAGCTTCCTAGAGATTTAGCTTCTTTAACTAACTTCTTAGATGCTTTCTGCGCACCATCCACATTCTTGATACAGTCACAAGCCTCTTGATTTGTCATCACCTGCGATAGATACAGGGGCCAGTGCTGTTTCTCAAGATCAAGGTTCTTACATGTCATTTCATTTCATTATTGAATGTAATTACATGGTTTAATGTATTTGTATTTTTACTCGATCTAGTTTGAAAGAAAATAAAATTCATGTATGAATAAAGAAAATAAATTTCTTCACGTATAAGAAAATCTAAAAGTACATATGACATGGTTCTCGTGTGTGATAAGTGAAGAAAAACGAACTATTTGAACCAAAGAAGCCAGGGGTAGTTTCCAACTGTTCAGACCACGTTCTGGATCTAATAACATAGTCGAAAAATATGCAAATTCTAGAATTTGGTTTGACATAAACGAGCACATACAAAATTGTATGTTTCGGTGTAATATAGGTTAACTTTTGACCATAAAAAATATGCAAATGAACTTAGCAAGACATGGTATGTATTTCATTTAACCATGCTTCCAAGTTCTCCTTGTCCCGAAACTATTTTTTTGGCCATTTGCTTAGTAAGCTCACTCAGTTATTCTACACTCAGTTAGCAATTGATTGGAAATATGAAATTATTCTTCTTTTCAATATTTCTTATCCTTTATATTTTGGCTTTGCATATACGGTATATTTCTTTGAAGTTTAAAATTTGTAAAGCCAAAGTGCTCATCTGTAATTATAAGATGCATGCAATATTCTTGTACCTTCCATAGACCATCACTTGCCAAAATAATGAATTCAGTGTCTTCATCAATCTTCTGAATGCTCACATCTGGTTCTGCCGTAATGTGCTCCTTTAGTTTTCCATCTCCAAATGCCCGTGTCATTGCTAATTGGCCATCCACTCTTGGAACATTCCCTGATTAAGTCATATTTTTGGAAATTCAGATAATGTTCAGTACTGGACTTGGCAGGAGCAACATAAGTTCACTAATGGAAATATAAATAAAATTAAATGAAAAGAAAGGCCATAAAACTAGGTGGGTGAAACAAATTATAGGATATCTATATTATAACCCAAAGAACATAAAGTCGTTGGTGAAGCAGCAAAACTAGGAAAAAAAGGGTCACAGTCACAATTTTGAGACACGAAAGTAAGTTCAGGGGTGAGGGAGGGTGAGGGAAGGCTTGCCCATTTGGAGGACAGGGTAACCGTTAACAAAGATTTTCAAATGAGATTACATTAACATTACATGGAACCTATCAAATGTCAGATTGCTGAATTAGAACAAGTTGTGCAGTTGACATAAGATGTTGAGTCTCACGCATGCATGTTTAGTGTACATGATCCTACTCGTTATAGTAATGACATTACATGATTGGATATTGCAAAATTGTGCAGTAGAGCAATCTTGTACGATAATTAATGAACTGTAGTTTGGTAGTAGGTACCGCAGTGCATAGAAATACGGCAAACATTTCAGGCATACAATTGCGGGTTATCAAGCATTAGTAGTATAATTATTCTCTTACATCTATGCACTGACAGTGCAAGACAGGCCTAGAAGCCTCAATTTCTCATACGTCAAGAATTAACATTATACACAAGCTTCTGGTAGAGATAGATTTTACCCTTTAGAAGCAGGTATCATCGTTATACAGGTAATCCTGTTTTCATATAAAAGATAGAAAAAATGTTCTATGTTGGCACTATCATAAAAATGATTTATAAGTCAGATTAAATTTTAAAATTTAAATATCAGTTATCAAGTTCCAAGCTAGAAAGTTTCCAAAATTAAACTTCTTATATTGTAATTTTTGCTCTGTAGTAGTTTTTGGCTATTAGAAAACTAACTTATTTTCTTGGATATGCAAGAAAGTTGAAGTCATAAGTCTATAAATATTGATAAATTAATTTCATCATTACCGGGTCTCTTAGACACAAAACCCCCTCTGCTCTCAACAAGAGCTTTTTCCTTCTCTGGATCATGATCCACAGTAAGTGGCTTTGCTCGACCATTTTTGCATGATATTGCCCGAGAATCACCAACGTTGGTGACCAGTAGCTTTACTCCATTGACTAGTATTGCTGCAACTGCTGTTGATCCTCCACGTGAATCAGCTACGTTTTCTAAAATCTCATCATCTGTTGCTTTGCATGCTTTCTTAATAGCTTGCACTGGATTTTCCCAGAAACCAGGCTTTTGATGCATGATTAAGAAAACAAATATTAGTGAGAATAATAATGGTGTGGACTGAAATATAACAGTTACTAAAGGTTACCTCACTCAGTATATTTTCGAATAGATGGCTTCGCAAGTATTTTGCAACCTCATGACCGGAGTGACCATCAAATATTGCATACAATCCTAAGTCATAGCCATCGAGATTCCTATGTTGAGCAAAAATATAGTCTTCCATTCCATGCTTCATCTGTCCTTGTATTAAGTGATATCCATGGATGAAATGTCGAGTTGAAGGGTTATTCTTTTCATTTGCGTATTTTGTGACCAGACTCTTGTGAGTTTGCTCCTGTGTTTAGCAAAATTACTTTGTTAGCTTCAAGCTTTCCTTTGTTAGATTGTGATGAAAAAACCCATGTCTTTTACTAATGATCATTTGATTTTGGTGAGAGCATGCATAGGCATGAAGTTTGTAGAGAACGAGAAGCTAAAATGGTTAACCAGAAGTCTGAAGATGGAAAAAGCTATTTCTCATAATCCGTTGACTGATAAAAATCAAGTAGATACCTAACCTATTTTAATGATTGTACTTGAAAGCAATTGTAAAATCCCCACAAGAGCTTTAAACGATTATATAAGCACAAAACATAAATATCTTGAAACAATTACGTAAGCACAAAACTTCAACAGCTTGCTTATGTAACAAGAAGCTGGAATAAATCACCATAGGCTAACATTCATGTTCTTAAGAGAGATTGCCAGAAAAATGTACGTAAGAGAAGTTGAACGAATAAATATCATAACAGGATTTCATCGGATAGAGACAGGATACCTCTGTAGCAGTTGGACCTTTATTTCCTGGTAAGTACTCTGCTTTGTCTTGATAGTCATCCACTGCATCATCTACTCCTCCTGCTTTTTCTTCGATCATGTATTTACCAATAACATTGTTATCTTCATCTTCATTATAGTCTTCTTCTCTAGTAATGTTACCCTCTGGCTGCTGTTAAATGCAAAATAAAAATTTGCTGGCAAACATAATGAAGAAGGTGCACCACCAACTAAATTAATCAATCTCAATACTTAGGTTGTGAGGATAGTCCTAATAATTTATCTTAAAGAGAAACTTAGTTGAAACCAACCAAATAAGTAATTGACAGCTAGAAGATAGATACAGGTGACAAAATATGGGATGATGTTCTGAAAATGCAGTAGAAGCTTTTGAAAGAATATATCTGATGATGGGACAAGACAATTTATTTCTTTGACTGTCAGTTGAACAAAGTAACATGAATGCCATATTCTGACTCCAATCATACGAAGAAGTGAAAGAGCCCCTGCGACTCCATTGTTGTAGTTACATACCATGCAACATTAGCACTATCCTCCTCCACTGTACACGCATAACTACTCCAACATCATGCTTTCATTATGTCACAATTAGCATAAATGAGCTGTGATTGAAATTTAATATCTATTAAGATGGCGCAAGTGTGTCTATAACATACTTAATATTTGTTAATGAGATGCATTTAAGTCACATTAAATGTATTTGAGTTATACTTGAATTGAAATTGAGTACATATTAGTTTGATGTATTAATTGTGTTGAATATTTGTGGATATGATGTATTAAGTTTGAAGAAAATCCATAGTTGAAGATAAATAAAAGAAAGTATTAATAGTTATGGAAGGATGGAATAGACATTATTTGGTATATTGGTTGCATGAATAGAACAAGAATGAAAGAGGAAAACCTTTCTTTCAAAAGAGTCCACGGAACTTCCTCTTCTTGATATCCTCTTCAATATAAAAGGAATTATATCAGAACATCGTACTAACTGTGTCCTAAAATTCAGGTGAGTTTTAAAATCCTGAGAGTCCTTGCAGTAAAGAACTATAAGGAGAAGGGGGTTGAAATGATATATGTAGACACTGAAAATGATTAAAAATAATACGTATAATTGATAACTAAAAAATGTATTATGACTATAAAGACTAAGTATTTAAACTTTAATACTTTTTTTGCTTCAAACTCATCTATCCATAAAAGTTGCTTGCCATACCTTGAATGCAGAAGGATGTCCATCACTAATGGAGGGTGACTTTCTTTTATGCAAGTTAGATTTGTTCTGCTCAAGACAAAACAAAAATACATATCAAGCCATGATAAGTACCTGTCATGTTAGTATGTACACATGCATACGTTCTCCTTTACCAGTACAATGATAATTACGAACATAGGTGGGGTATTACATACATATTAAGTCACCTCTTGCATGAAATGAGCTTCCATACGTACCTTGATCATATTTGTTTGGTGCATGACTTTGTCTTGGCTGAGTTCAGATTGAGAAGTTGAGGAATTGTTGAGACTGAGAAAGAAGAGAAGCATGGTAAAGAATAGATGATACTAGTATGTATATGTTTATGAAACAGCATGTGCAGGTAAGTGTCCTTGGTGAGAAAGGAAGGACACGTGGTTAAAGAATGCATGGGGTGGTGTCATTCACCGTTAATTGTCTTTGCTTTTGCATACTTCACAATAAACTAATCCATTTCATGCTACCTTCTACTTCTCCACAAACAACCACATTCACTACTCTATCGCCAATACATTTATCAGTCACCACGTTATCATTTTACGTTTCCAGAAATTATATATATCCTTCAGAATATCAGAACTTTCCTTCAGATAGATATCAAAATGTTTTTTTACAACCTTATAACCAGGAATGTTTTTCTTCACTATATATTAACCTCTTTTAAGTAATCTCCTTTATTTTCATATCCTATTTAAAAGAATAGAAATATAGAAAACACATGATCAGCAGATAATCATTTTTGAAAGCATGTAAAAAACACATAAGAATCTAAACAGTTTCACGTTCTAAAAAAATATTCTTTTAATCTGTCAACGGTGATACATGATTTTATTTTGCTTCTAGTTTGGATAAATTTTCATATTTGGTTTTTTCTTTCTCACTAATGCATTTATTTATTTATTTTGATCTTTCATTAAATTTTATTTTTATTTTCATTGTTACCATTTATTTATATCTTTAAAATAATGGATTTTTTGTTAAGTAAACATGTCAACACCTAAATAGAATAAAGGTGTATTCTTTTAAAATTATTGTACTTTAAAAAAAATAATCATCATAAAAGTAAAATTGTTTTTCTTAATTAAAATTTACATTTTTATTTAACCATTTTCTATTTAGAGATTAAACTCAAAGAACACATCCATCTACATCTTATTACATCTATAGAATTATAAATAATTAGAATATGACTTTTAATATAACCTTTATTTATTTAATTGGAGAATTTTAGTAGTTAATTTAGAAATAGACTAGGGACATAATCAAATGATTTTAAATGTACAACTTTTTCAAGCCAAAAATTAAAAGTTGATTTTAGACATATTATTTATGAGTAGTTTTTTTTTTAAGAAACATAATTCTACCTAACATTAAAAGACTGAGATTTTAAAACTTACAAGTTAAAGATATTATAGCACTTTTCGTTAATTTAGAAATGCACAATAAGATAGCTGATAATAATTTTTGAAAGCATTTAAAAAACATAAGACTGTAACATTTTCATGTTCACATCCCGAAACAAAATACTTTTAATATGTAAAATATATAATCCAAGAGTTGTTTTTGTTTTGAAAACTTGTAATAACACGAGAATGTAAGATTTCTGTATTTATATATTTGGCTTAAATAATTTTTATCTATCGTAAATTTACGAAATTTGTGTATAGTCACAAATAAATTTTATTATCATTCTTTTTTTTTTTATCGGCATTTTATTATCATTCTAATTCTCCTTAAAGTTTTTACTGTTTATTAAAACTATCATTAGTCATATTTCATGAAAGAACATATTATAAATAATTATCGTTTGTTAAAGGAAAAAAAATTATTATAAAGACAATATTATTGGTGACCTTTTATTAAGAATATTTGGGTAAAATATATTATTGTTTCTTGTTATTATTAGGATAAAACGAAAGGTTAAAATGTTTTTGAAACAAATCCCAGTGTAATGAAAAGGTTTTCCCATTAACAGCGTTGAAGAAAAAACAATAGAAGGTTTTCTCTTCTCTTCCGCTTCGCGCTGAACAAAACGTGCTGCTTCACTTCTGCAACTTTAGGTCTCCGACCAATTGGTACTCTCTCCCTTCTCTTTCCCCTTTTCAATTGCGTTTCTTGTTCTTTCCTTATTTACTCAATGCGCGTGCCTTCCTTAATTATAATTGCCACCAATTCAAGTTTTTGTTTTCGTTTTCTTTTGAATAATCTTAAATTTCAATGAAGTATTTTTTAATTATAATATTGTTGAGTTCTTTGTCTTTGATAGGTCTGTGCCATTTCAATAGTAATTTATAATTTGTTTTGCCTGAAGTAGAATATTTTTGAACATGATTACTTGAGAAACAATGAAAGAAAATGCCCTATGAAAAAAGTTTACTTTTGTGTGAGCTATGTTTTTTTTTTTAGATTTATACAATATAAATAAAATGAGAATGTACCTGGATAAATTTTCATAGTATTATTTTGTGCAGCTGTGATACAGGTATAAAATGGTTGATTAGTAGGATGTTATGAAACACTCCACTGAGTTGATCCAACCGTGAAAGTGGATGATATTATTGATTTGAAGATGGCCTTCATTCTCATCACTGCTTCTCTCTTCTTTCTATTTCTATGGATCATTTCTCTTTGCAAAGTTCTCATTCTCCCTCGGATCCCTTTCGCCAAACATTTCACGCACAACGGTAATGCATCTTTTTTCCATTTCTCCTCAATTTTTCTTTTCTTCCTCTAAATCTCTCATCTTTTCTTTCAGGCAGATCATTTCGGAAGAGAAACGTCTTGCTGGTTACTGCTCATCCGGACGATGAATCCATTTAAGTTCTAAACCCCCATTCTCATATTTCTAATGCTAGTTCCTTCGATTCTTGAAACATATATTTCTATGGCTTTGGAAGTTTGAGCTATATATTTCCTGTATTATGATTTAGCACCATCTTGAAATTTTATTTCATTTCTGCAGGTTCTTTACTCCAACTATAAATTTTCTGACTTCAAAGGGACATAACATTCAAATACTATGCTTATCTACTGGTAAATAGCTTTCCATAATCTGTTTTTGTCTCGTAAATTATGGCAGTTTTGGTATATATATGTGTGTTTATTTGGATCTTTCTGTCACTTTAGAATCATTTTTTTTTTAATTTCATTTATAGTTTTCCTTCTCCCCATTCTGTAGTTGAATTTTCTTAAGGTGATATCTTTCTAAATTGAGAAAGTTTACTGTCTTGATAAAGAATTTGTTTTCTTTAGCTATTTTCAGTATATAGAGCATTACTTTATTAATGAATGATATTGCCACTTCAATATTATTTCTCAGATCATATGTAAAAAAGTTCAATATTTATTTCTCATATCAGATGATAATAGACTTAAATCTTATAATCAAACTAATGAATTCCTGTAGCAGTATCAATCTTGCTTTAGCTTAAGCCGCCCAACACAGATTATTTCTTGTTATCAGTTTTCACTTTTTACATTTGATACAAATTTTCTTTTTTATAATTCTATTCAAAGGGCTTCAACACATCCTTATCCTATATATATAAAAGAAAGAAAGAAGTATGGGCAGGGAAAGAATGGACCTAACTGAGTAGAGGGATCGCTTGTGGATGGGGGGGAAGGATGTAGCAGATTGTATCAATTGTCGTGTGATAGAGGTCAGGTAAGTCAAGTTACAATTGAATTGTGGCATTTGGATTGGGACACTCTTAAGTAGTATGAGTTGTACATATGACTATTAGTTAGTTTTTTGACTAGTGATAAATAAGCACTTAATCGAACAAAGGAGATGAAGGAAGATTCTCTGAATGGGAGAGTAAGAGGGAATGATTGCGAAGCTAGTAAGGAGGAGGACCTGAAAGTTTGCTGGGAGTTCTTTATGAGGAGGCTGGTATTGATATTTGAAGGAAATTATGAGGATTGGCTTTGGGGAGTTCCCTGGTGCATGGGACCCCATTATTATTTTGTTTCTATTTTCGTGTTCATCCTGTGTTTCCTTTTTCTTGAAAATTTGAGGATTACCTTTAGTGCCATACAAGCAATTGTCCATTTTCCATTGTTACTGTATACATATCTCTGTCCTTAACGGTCTCTAATTAATAGAAGATTTACTTTTGCATTTTACAGATTTAGGACAAGAAATCTATCTATATTAGACGGTTAGATATGAGAATTTCAACGACAAAAAATTAAAGCTTCAAGTCTAGCCTCAAAGAAAGCTTTAAAGTTTATTTTTCAATCCATTGGATAGTTTTTCATTTTTCTTATTTTTCTGTAGGTGGTGCAGAAGGCAAAGGAAATATCAGAAAACGAGAGCTTTTTCAGGCTTGTGTAACCCTCAAGGTGATTTACATAATTATATAAAATAGTTGTGGTTTCAAATTTAAAATCATAACTTTTCTATACTTACAAATTAAATATTGTACGACCTTGGAAATTGTACCCAGGTTCCAATGCAGCAAGTGAAGATTGTCGACCATCCTGATCTGCAGGTTTTGATCCAATAGGTTTATGGATATAATATTTACTATTGCTTCTGAAGCTTATTGTTAGTTCCTTATATTGTTGTTTAACGTGTTGTCATACTTAGGACGGTTTTGGTAAAGTTTGGAACCGTAGCTTATTGGCAAAGATTATTGAGGAAGAAATAACCAATTGTTCAATTGATATGGTAAGACTGTTCTGCCTGCCTTAAGCATCTTTTGACAGACTAGTACTTCTTGTGCAAATTATCTCTCTTAATGATTCTTCTACTTATCCCTTTCCCCAGATTATTACCTTTGACTGCTATGGTGTCTCCGGCCATTGTAATCATCGTGATGTGCATTATGGAGTATGGTAAGTTGAGCATTAGTATTGATCAATATCGAATAACTATAACTGGAAAATATGGCGATATAGTAGCATGATTGGATGGCCTTTTATTTCAAGGGAAATAGTGGGTTTTTTAAATGCTCTCTCAAAAACCTGACAGAAAAAGTGATTATTTATTCAAAATAAGTTGAACCAAGTTGCACTAACATTTGTACATTTTGAGATTTATTTAAAACAATATAATTTTAAAATTGAAATAACAATAAATGAGTCATGACGGCTCACACTGTGTACTCTAAGTTCATTGCCCCCACCCTTTACTGTTCTAACAATACCCATTTTCAGTTGTGGTGTTATTTTGTGCTTGATACTGTTAGGAGCAGATTAGTTTGTTTCCATAAGAACTCCATATTCTATAAACCTGAACAACTTCTCTAATACCTGTCACTATTTTTTTTTAAATGCTGAAATTTTGTTTATAAGTTCCTGCTAGTTGCTATGCAGTGGTTTTTAGATTATTAAACTTATTAATATATGTTGATATTTGATCATCCATACTTCTTATTTATAGAGATTATTTAAATTGTGCTAGTAATTTTTTTGTTTATCATTATGTCTATGGTCCCGAGTCCAGATAAAGTTGGAGGATTGTGTCGGGCTTCGACAATTCCTGCAAATTTGTCAATATCTCAAACATGGGTCACTTACAACAGACTGTGTACATGAGAATTTGGTTTTTAATTGAGCCCAATGGTGTCATTGTTCCTATAGTCTAATCACGTGGGTGAACGCTTTTGCTGTTTTGGCTTTACTGTTTGTCAGAATTTATCTTAACTTGTCTTCGTGAATGTGATATTTTGTACAGTATCCAAGAAAACTAAAGGTTATGTATGGGAGTTAAGTGGATGAGGACATCTTCCATGATTTTATCTAAGCAAACTAATTGCGTTATTTTCTCTCCCACTTGTGCTGTTGTCTAACATTGAAAATGTTTCCATTTTGTGACAGCAAGCTACTACATGATACTTTACAAAGAGATATTGAAGTTTGGGAGCTTGTATGTGTTTGTTTTCTTAGTTTTATTTTTTCGTCTTATTTGACCAATTTTTTTTATAACTCTCCCAAATTGCCTTATTTTCCTGGGATGTCTTTATTGCTTATAGGTTAGCACCAATATTTTGCGCAAATATAGTGGTCCTGTTGATATTTGGTTGTCCATATTTTTGGCCATGCTGCACTCAAATGGAACAATGCATTGCTTAGTAAATGAAAATTCTCGTAGGAGCTTTAAAGCAATGGCTCAACACTCAAGTCAATGGGTGTGGTATGCATGCTTTACCATACTTTTATTATAAAAGCTACATATATTAAATACTGTTGCTTGAAATTTGCAAATGTTTTTAGTTTGGATTTTCTTCTTTAATCTTTTCCCTCGTGTCAATATTACAATGCACCACACAGGACAACTATGTGATAGATATTTAGAAACTTCAACTGAAATTATCTCAAAGAGGCATTGCACAACAGCACATCTAAATTCATTTCTGCAGGTTCCGCAAGCTTTTTGTGGCCTTGTCCAGTTATACTTATATGAACACTCTTAGAAAGGTAAGGTAATGTTGGACTGCTGAAGGAGTTGTGGTGTTGCTTGTGACATCAGCTTTCATTTGTTGCAATTCTGGCCCTGCTCTGTATCTATCACTTTCATATTTTCATCTGGGTTCAAGCTTGGTACATTGTGTGGAGTGTACCCTGCGGCTCAAGCAGCCTTTCACTTTCCAATGACATGATTGAATGAAATCACTGCTAATTTTCTTCACGTTATCCCATGACATTTTAGAATTTCTAAAGCATAGTACATATGTTCATTAACAATGGTCTGGTCTATAACTTTGTCAGATTTTGTTTACTATGTTTTCAATTTTGTTAGATAGAGTAGCAGAATATTCTTTACTGCCAATGTATTAGCAATATCCTTGAATCCTTCGTGACTTTTAGTTTTTCTTTCTATCAATCTTGAATTAACCACAAGCTACTACATATATTTGTCCTGAAATTATATTTGACCATCATCCTACTTCTAATCTTGTTTAATATAACATCTGAGAGCAATTGCACATGCTTGGGCTTAAATTGAAGATGTATTGTGAGCTTGTGTGGGTAAAATATTTCCTCTAAGAATTAAATTTTTGTGAGATTCAGAAAATGAGGATGTATTGTGATAATCAAGCAGCTTTTTACATTGTCTCTAATCTCTTGTGTTTCATGAGAGGACCAAACACATTAAGATTACTGTCATTTCATTCAAGAAAAGTTGTTATTTAAGGAAATTGATACCGAGTTTGTCAAATCCAATGATCAACTTGCAGGTGTGTTCACAAAATTGTTGAGAGGGCCTGAGATTTAATTTATTTGTTTGAAGCTGATACATACAAATTGTATACTTTAGCTGTTTTGGGTAGGCTAAGTAAGCTTTATTCAATAGCTGTTTTGAGTAGTACCAATCTGTATTCAAATGACAGGTTTAGAATAGATAGGCTGAGTAAGTTTTGTTCAGAAGCCGTTTTGGGTAGTACCAATCTGTATCTAGGGTTACTTCTCTTTCACTCTTTCCTTTCATGTCATTGTATCATAGATTTGTTGTATATAAATGTGAGCACCCAAGGGAGACCTTTTCAAGCTCTGTAAAACATTGATCTCTCTCTTTTTATTTTCTCAAACGTTTCTGATTTGGACACATCCCTAAGACCCCTTTATACACATGTCTTACACTCCTAATTAGGTTTTAATCAAAAAATGTTTTTTTTTGTTAGTTCGGAGATTTAAGATGACATGTTTTATGCCTTAGACACTTGATTTGACGTGGAGTTGAACCTATTTTTGGTTATTTCATATACATAAAGTGCCACTGCAAACTTATACCAGTATCTTGGTACTTCTGAACGGCATCTCTGTATTAGAAGGCTGAGTCCATCCACAAGATATTGCAGAGTCTGTTGAAAACACATGATTCAGAAGATTGCATTTGGTTTCTGCCATAAGCATTCCTATTTCAGTGGAACAATCTATTGTACCAGTGATTCTTCATATCTCTTTAATGCAAAGAAAAATCAAAGAAAAACGGCATCTCATATAATGCAAAGAAAATCAAAGAAAAAGACATCTTATATAATGCAAAAAAAATCAGAGAAAGTTGAAGAAACTTATGGAATACATAACAAAATGTCAAATTAAGTATATTTATAAAATAAATAAAAATATTATAAATAGTAATAGTAATGATAACAAATTTTTAAAATAATATGATAAAAAATTATAAAAAAGTAATTTTATTAAATAATGGTATTATTTAGTATTTTGAATAGTTTAAGAATTTCTTTATTTTAGATTTTAGATTTTATTTTAAATAGATCATTTAATAATTTAAAAATTATATTAATTTAGGATTTTGAATGTTTTAAAAATTTTATATATTTCAGATTTTTGTTTAAATGCGATATTAACTAATTTATGATTTATATTTAATTCAGATGATGACTGTATATGAATTTTATTTTATTTATTGATGGCTTTTTTAAGTAGGATATTGAATAATTTAATATTTTTATTTATTTAGAATTTTTTAATAATTTAAAATTTTATTTATTTCTTATTTTTATTCAAACATGAGATTAAATAATGTAGGATTTATATTTATTTAGAATTTTAAATAATTAAAAAAAATATTTATTTAAGATTTTTTAAATAGAATATTAATTTATATTTTTATTTATTTAAGATTTATTAAATAATATTTTAATTATAAATAATTTAATAAATTAATTTTTTTAACAAATCTTATATAAGAACAAATTTATAAGTTTATATTTTTATTAATTAAAAAAATATAATTTTAATCACAATCATTATATCATTCACAAAATAATTTATATTTTATATTTTTTTATTTAATTTAAAGAATCTCACTTCCTTTTTAGTTTTTCTTCAAATCATTTCAAAAACGGTTCGTCCAGTATATTCTATAAACCAAACAAAGCATAAGGGAGTACTACGTTGATATCGTTTCAAATGAATTGGTTTTGATGATGGCCCAATGTTATGGATGACATTACAGAAAAGTTTTCAGAGTTTGAATGATTCCTTACTATTTTATTCTTGACTTCTGGGTCTCCACAGGAATTTGGGTAAAGCTTTTGAATGATTTAATTAAATAGAGCTTTTAAGTGGTACCAATTTATGTTGCACTCGAGGATGGCAAGAAGACTTTATTTTTTATTCGGACTTCTCACCTTGGTTTCCACTCTACTAGAATATATCAGTTTTGATAACACATCAACTCTATCATTCTAATAACAAGGTATACGAGGGATGTTGAATTGGCTGAAGTCACCAACCATAGTCTTAACTATATGGTAGTACTTTTATAGAAGGAGCTCTCTTTCTCATAAGTGTGCATTTATTCATCCAAGGATTAATTGTGAATCACTTCACTTTTTTGAGATCTTAGACGGTTTAATCTTTAAAGAATATATTAATTTTGATAAATAATATATATAATTTTTAAATATAAATATTTTATCTAAGCATTCTAATGTGTGTTTTGTGCTAATTGAAGGATCAATATACCATTCAATGATATAACAAAGTTTCATGATAAACTGGCTCCAAAAAAGTGGGTGGGGGAGGGGTGTTGAATGGAGCATGAACTCTATTAGCAAACATAAAAAACAAACATATAATTTAATACATAATAGACAAAGATAGAGAAAGAATTGCACACTATATTTAAAAAGTATATTTGCACCTCTTTAGGTACACTAGTATTCTACACCTTTGTGGGTACACAGTATTCTCAACCTCTGCAGGTTCACCACGTATTTTAATCTCTCAAGGTACACAATCCTGATGACTTTTTATGGCAAATGCACCGTGTTGTTAGAAGTAATAATGTGTCCCTAAGGACAAATACCAAACACACAAGGAACAATTGAATAATCAAGTAAAATATTCACTAAATATAAAAAAATTATAAAAATGTGTTGAAAGTTGTTGTGATGACAATGATTAATAAAAAACAAGGCAAAGAATCTGTTGCTTCAAGTTGGAAAAATAGGGATTGGATTTCATCTTTATCACTCTTTTGTATTTTGATTAGCATGATAACATTATGTCTTTTGGGTGATATTGATGCCCGTATAAAATTAATTTATATTGATTTCAGACAAATAATGGTGTTAACCTTGAACTCAAAGGTTCTTTACACACTTCTTTCAAAATTCAAGCGAGTAAAATTGCAAGGATGTTTTATTCTTCAGGACTACCATTTCATTTACCAAGAAGTCCTTATTATAGAAATGCATTTTCTTATACAACTATTACTTCTAATCTTAATGGATATGTACCGACAACATATAATAAATTGAGGGGGTCCTTTACTTTCAAAAGAGAGAAGTTATGTAGAAAACCTTGTGCAAATTATAAGAAACTCATGAAATTGGAAATGTGTTACATTTGTTAATGATGGGTGGAGTGATTCTTAAAGAATACCACTTATATATTTTATGGCTATCATTGAGAGTGAAACAATGTTTTTGAAGTCAATAGATGGATCTAGTGAGATAAAGGACAAAGATTTCATTGTTAAACACACGAGAGATGCAATTATGGAGGTTGGGTAATAAAATGTAGTACAAATTATAACTGATCATGCTTGTATGTAAGGCAACAGGTATGTTCATAAAATTATATTTCCCTTCAATTTATTAGACTGCTTATGTAGTGCACACCTTGAATCTCGCATTGAAAAATATTTGTGCAACAAAAAATACTGATAGAAATAGTGATACTTATCAATAATGTTCTTGTATCTTACAAATTGATGATAAGGCTACCTTTATTAAAAACTTCATTGTGGGGCACTCTATGAGATTATCAATGTTCAACAACTTCAACTCAGTTGCTTCTGTTAGAATATATGGCTTTAAACTAGAGGGGGGTGAATTGTTTAAAGAGAGTTTTCGCAAACTTTTCAGCCTTGAATGAAACTTCAAGAAAACCTTGATTAAGAAATCAGTTTTTCAAAACATAAAGCAAAAGGCACAACACTAGTAAAAACAATCGGTTGTTTATACCAGTTAACAAATATCAAAACTGAATTTAAAGAGTT
>Ga0123342_1001817_pt1 | contig 35983 bp, 10 predicted proteins | sample Turbeawhitnodule_FD_89960 | JGI IMG/M metagenome (GOLD analysis project Ga0123342, IMG submission 89960) | Root nodule microbial communities of legume samples collected from Mexico - Turtle bean Mexico white nodule | ecosystem: Host-associated > Plants > Roots > Nodule | place: Mexico: Nepantla... | reverse complement strand
TTCCAAAACATTAAAAATACCTAATTCCAAAACATTAAACATAAACATAAACATTAATTCAAAAACATTAAACATAAACATTATTGACATTCTTCCATTTCAATAACATTGGATGCCGCCTTAAAAGAATTTTCATCCTTTTTTTCTTAATTATAATTTTCCTCGTCATTTGCACACATTAAAACAATGACAATTTTTTTTTCTTTCGGGTTAGCGGGCCAGCCCGCCCCGCTGCTGGCCCGCGTGGGCCGCGAGCTAATGCGGGTTAGCGGGTTGAAAAGGTCAGCCCGCCTCGCGTTTTTTACCAGCGGGCCGCGGACCGGTTCGCATGGTCCACCCCGCTTTGCCATCCCTACATAAAAGGTTTAGAAAATTGAGAAGGTGAAGATGTCAATCACTACAAGCTTACTATAAATAATGCATTCATAAAATATAGTAAATGTAATCAATATGGTTGCAATGTCAAAGGTTATAGAAATACCTTTGTTAATCCTACCAAAAAGCATGCACATATAAGTCTCACATTTCCAAGTAATAAGTTATTGTTCACTTAAATTCAAGCAACCTATTCAAGAACAATTGAGTTTTTTAAAACTAATATAACAATTAAGGGCAATTTTTTTAAAAAACAATTCAATTTTTTTATACAATTCAACTTTATTCAATATCAATTTGGTTCGATTCAAATATTCTTTAACAATCATAATAATAGTTCAAATAACATAAAAAATAAACTAAATATACTTAACTATTAGGCTCTGTTTGGATTGAGGAGGGAATTTGTGAAGAGGAAAAAATGTGGATTTGTGAGGATTAGAGAGGATGTGTGAGGTTGTTTGGATTGAAATGATAGAGTGGATTTGTGATGATGGTTTATTGTAAATTTACAAATTTATCCTTGTTATTAAAAAATATTTGAATAATGAATTATGATTTTTTTTAGGTTTGAATTAATTAAATATAATATATAATATTCATAATTATTTATATTTTTTAATAAAAAATTAAAAAGTATAATGAAAATATTTTTGTGTTAAATTGAAATAAATTTATTAAATACATTAAAATTTATGAAAATAATATTTATTATTATATTCATTTGTTACTTTATGTAACTATATATATTGTTGTTATTATAATTTTTTTTATTTTTTATTTTTTTATTTTTATTATTTATAATTATATGTTGTTATTAATAGTATAATTAAATATTTTTAAAATTATAAATAATAAATAAATGTATATAATATTTAATTTTATATATTGTAATAAAATGAATGCAAAAGGATATTTTGGTAAAAATATAATAATCCACATCAAACCCCCCCAAATCTCTTCATTTTGTGAAGAGTGAAAAAAATCATCCACCCTCTCCCCCATCCAGTCCCCTACCCTCAAAACCCTTGAAACAAACACAAAAAATATCCCCTCCCTCCTCCCTCATGGAAACAAACCCACCCTTAGTAACTTTGATGAAGAAAATCAGATCTACTCAGTCAATAATAAACAAATTCAACTTAGACACACTAGTAAATAAAAGAGGAAAAAGAATTTAACCTCATATGAAGACATTGTTGTGAAGAAGAGATATCTAAATCTAAATGTGCCCCTATTTTATTGTCCTAAGTGAGTCTAACTACACCAATTAAGGAGAAGGAAACAAATGGGAATGGGGTTGCAAACTAGAGGGTATGCGAAAGTTGGTTGGAAATGAAGATATTTAGTTGTAGTTTTTTTAGTTTGGAAGATAGTTAATGTGACATTGTAAATTTTCTTTTGTTGAATAGTGTGGTTGTTGTGTCATATTAATGCACTATAACCGGACAACCAACATATCCTTGTTTTTATTTAGTTGTATTATTGGTTTAAAGACACATCTATCATATTTATTACTTGAACAGACCAGTGGGTAAAGTTTATTCATTCGTTTGTATTACACAATCATATAAATGACCATTATCATTATGTAAAATTACAGTAACGAAATTGACAAAAAGTTGACTATAGGACTAAAACCAATCTCTCGAAAGTTCAGGAAGAAAAAATATATTTAACCGTTTAAAATTTTCAGTAAAATAAGGCCAGGCCCATACATATTCGGCCCATACTTGCGTACGTAGCTCTTCCTTGCTTCCTTCTCACTCTCAAAAAAAGTGAATCAAGTTTACCCATACCAAAAAAGGTACGAGGTTAGGTTTATATCAGTCATGGCCTCCACTAATGGTGAATTACCCTGCTCTGTTTTGTTTTCTACCTTTTGCCTCACTCAAAGCTGAGACAGCATAACTAATGCCAAATTATCAGGATCTCGGATTATATTAGAGCATTGCCTTCTTCAATATATTATCCTCCATAAAGTTAACATAAAGGTGCATCTTAGATTAATCAGTTGGAATAAATAAAGTAACCCCAAAAAAACATGGCATTTAACGTCATTGTACGTAGCAATAACGGTATAACTGACCTCTCAAGACTACCGATGGACAGAACAACATGACATGCTGCCACCCAAACTTATCAAAAGCTTACAAGAGCACCCAGAAAAATTTAGCTCAACTACATAATAAACTAATTGATGTTTGATACATGTTTCTTAATTGTACGTGCTTTGGATGAAACTTTGAACAAGAAACTGCTAAGTATCACAAGGTTTAACCACCAATATCTCTTACTTAGATTGGCTGACCTTTGGGAACAATTTGATCTTTGAGCCACATGTAAATAGGAACCAACACAAACCATGTAGCTGCCAAGGCACCCAAAGCAAAGCGCATTAAGAAGACGAAAGGATTGACGGGCTTTTCAACATCTTCTTCCTTCGGACCAAGCTGCAGCAAATTGTAGAAACCAAGTCAATCATCATATTTTACATTTTATTCCTCTTCTTAAGCTAAGATATGGAAATATACTAATATATTGCCATCTTGCAAATTCAAGGGGACAATAATGTAAACATTTTGAAAACAAATCACATATTCAATAAAACCTTAAATACAATAATGTTGAATGGACATTTTTCACCAAAGCAAGAAAACAATGTTTGGCATAGGCAAAGAAAGGTAAAAGTAGGTTAGCCCTTTACTGGAAATCCAGACTCTAAACCAAAGTATTCAGAATATTCACTCAAAGAACATAAAAGATAACATGCAGTTGAAGAAACCCAGAACATTTGTCTGCCTCTATACAATAATTTTCTAAACAGAAACTATTGTATTATTAAACTTCAACTTATTCAATGATTGAGAACCTTTATAAGTTGAAATGAAAGTATGAAACTTGACCTAACTAAGCATGTAAATCAAAACTGAAAGTAAGCAGTAAATTACACCTTGTGAGTTTAATCATCATACTCTGTACAATTATTGATAATCTATTGTCAGTAAATGATTGTCTTTCTCTTCAAGCACAAGTGCACTACAGCCTAAGCAAATATCAATTAAGTACATATTCATGGTGCATAGTGGCAGAAAATTGAGATTTGAACTGAATTTGTATCTTCAATGTTTCAAGATACAACATTCATATGGTGTTAATCATAAAATGGAGTATCATTACAAAAACATATGCACATCATCTAGCAGAGAGAAAATACCACATACAACCTGCCGACAATTCAAATTAAAATGACTAACAAATCCCCAAATAAAAAATGGGCAAACGAAGAACAAATATATACATTGAGAACCTGAGAAGACAAATACCTGCAAAGGAGAATCCCCAGATGCAGGTTTAACACCGGTCACAGAACAACCCATAATCAAGCCATGACGGCGAACCCCGCGATACCATTTTGGGCCAATCCTTTTTAGTTGGACATCCTCAAACCCTGCCTTCTGAAACCACTCAATATACTCTTCCTCCTTGGGGAAAAGCATCCAAACATCTGCAAAGAAACGCGACAACCAAAATGTTGGGTACACAGGACCAATTAGACACGCCTTGCCTCCAAGTTTCAAAACTCTGTAAGCTTCCTTGATGCCACGCTGCGGATCCGGCCAATATTCAATACTGAGAATCAAAAGAACATTAATCACCTCTTTTACAGATAACTACTACTGGAAATCCATTGACAAGTAAATAATCACATTAGGAATGTGGAAGCTATAACTATTTGCTTCTTAAAATCACATCCGAAACATGAGAAACCTTATCTGAGATGTGGAACCAAACACAGTATACATCCATATACACATAAAATAACCAAAATGTAAAGTAATTTCCAATCTAGGTCACTGAATAAATTGAACTCTTCAATAACGACAATGCAACTATAGCACAGCAATGAAAACTTGTCATCACACAATATCATCGTATAAGAAAAGATTAAAACAGAGTTTTACCTTCCTGCAGATACATATCTATCGGCATAATCGGTTTGAAAGGGGAGATCCTCAGCATCCCCTTCGATGATTTTGCATTCCTTGAGTGGTTCCTTCTGCTTGGCCTTAGCGAGCTGGTGGGGTGACTGGTCAAGAATGGTGACATTTTTGGCATCCACGTGCTTGACAATACCCAGAGTGGTGAAACCCGTGCCACCACCAACATCCACAACAACCATTTTCCTGGAACTGAGATCAGCGGGTTCAAGGGCATCGTCCCTCATGTCCTCGGTCCAATGGCCAGGGTTAATCACATGGTCATACACAATAGAGAGAAACCTATAGAACCAAAAAGCCTCTTTCTTGTGCTGAATGAACCTGGGCTGCGAGGTTGGCCTCGAAGCCGATACACTACACTTGGGCACCACCATAGTCCTAGAATTGGGGATTCTAGCACTTCTAGTAGCAACAAAACTCACTCTGGGAAAAGCCTTACCCTGCAAATCCGAAGCCGTGAAACCCAACCCGTTTCCGGTTAGGGTTCTGAGAGCTAGCTTTTCAGTTCCGCTGAGCATTACGGAAGCCATTGAACCACTCTACACACAAAAAGATCAATTGAAAAGAAGCTTTAGTTTAGCATGGAAACAGAGATGTTATCCAGAAAAAAAAAATGAAAAGAGAAAATGGGAAATTAGGCTCAGGTAAGGAAGAGGAAGAAACAAAAGGAGGAAGCATGACCTTAATTGGAGAGTGTGGCGGTTGAATTTGGTGTGGCTCACACAAAACAGTGCTATTAACTCAGATTCATTTCTAACCACTCACTACTACTGATACCACATAACCAATCCTGCACCAAATTTTACATGATTAAGAAAGCGCTACACCTAAGGACTCACCAAAACCAATAATGAAATAGTTAATGCTCTTCAGTAACCATGGATATGTTTCGGTGAGATACTTTATTACTTCTTCACTGTCTCTGTCAAGTACTAAGCAAATGGTAAAAAGAAGTACTAAATACAAAAAAAAAAAAAATCATTTCTAACTAAGTAAATGATTGAGAAAGACTTTGATTAGAATGTCATAGATAATACTTACAATTACTAAATAGAATAATTGTTTCTAAATAAAAACGGGAAGAACTTAATTAGAATGTAAAAGAAATACTAGTTGTTAAATAAAAATGTTTAGTTAAAAATATATTTTTGATATTAACATTGAGTTTATTGTTTTTAAAATTTTATATTGGTTGATAAAAAAAATCTAACTTTTCAGATCATATGTATTTTTTAGTGTCCTCGGTTCAGTCTTTGATTTCGCATTGTGTTGAATTTTCAGTCTCTGATACTTGCAATAATACTATGAAGTTAAAGTTAATTTTAGGGTAATATAAAGCATACACAATTAATTATTTATTAACTTTTTACCTTGTAATATTTGTCTATTTATAACAATTATATTGAATTCCTATCCATAAAATGACTAAGAGTAGGTCTTGATTATGTGTTCCATTGAGATGGTGTCAACATGCCAGAGTTTGGATATTCGGACAGTACACAGAAATTAACTTAAATTAAAAAATATAATTTAAAGATTCACAAAAATTACCTTCAATTCTATAACTTTAATTTTGGAGAGAAAAAAATTAAAAACAGGTCCTTACTTTTGTCTTCTCTTCATTTTTTCATTTTTATTATTATCAGATATTAAATTTCTAAAATAATTTATAAAAATTAATTTATATTCTATCTAAAAATTTATGTATTTAGTAATATATATATATATATATATATATATATATATTAATGTCGGCACGCAAGATTCTCTGTGTTTTCTTGTTTAACCGTCACTGAGTGCACGACTCTGGATAACAGAAAAAAAATATTTTTCAAATATATCATAATAATTAAGGTAGGGTAGATGTTTAACAGCTAATTAATCTAATTTTAATAATATATATAATCCAATACCTGGTAACCTACTATAAAACACTAATTATAAATATTGCAGAATAAATCCTACCTTTAAAATCTGAATTTTATAAAATTTCTCCATCGGATTATATTGACTTAGTGTAAAATTTAAGAATTTGAGTTATAAAAATATTAATCAAAATGTAACTAATACAAAACCTTTTATAGTGAATAAAGTTTATAAGTAATGCATTGTAACAAAAAAAATGTGATATAATAAATTTAAAAAAAAGTGTAATGTTAAGTATCATAGTATATTGAAAGAAAGAAAAATTATCATAATATATTTTAAAACTAATATTTTCATTCTTTTATTTTTTGGTTTAATATTACTTTTTCATAATTATATATTTGACCAAAAATCAATTTCTTCTCCTATTTTTAATTTGTTGTGGTTCTAACTTTTTTAAAATAATTTAATATGGTCTCTTGTGTTATATTCTGTTAAATGAGTAATGATTTGGTACAAAAGATGTATATAGAATTTCATTTGAAACACCTTTACAATTTCTTTTGGAAGACATTATTTGTAGACATTTATTGATGTAGAAGTTGTCTGTTTCATAAACAAGGGATTTTAAGTTGTTCTCGAATGACTAATTGTGAGATTTGGAGAATGATCTTATATATTGTAGTGAGTGTTACCTATTGTAAAATAAGTGATTTTTTTGTTGACTTTGTAAGATGAGTTCCATTTAGTACGGTGAGATTAAGATATTGTTGTTTAAGATTATATTGGTATGAAATTAATTGTATAATTTATTAATTGTTGGTTTTTGAATTTTACATAGAGATAAAAAGTGAAAACAAAACTTTTTTCTTTTAAAATTAAAATGTGAGTTACTATTAAAACAAAAGTGCTTATATTTTTACACTCCAAATTTTAATTACACTAACTAGACAACTCAATAAATTAGGATTTTAATTATATTTATTATATTTTTTAATTTAAAATATCAATATATATTATTACAATTGATTGTGAAATGAATGTGTACCGGTATGGGCGAAGTCGAGACCCACCTGGCTGCCCGAGGCCGAGTCTACCCGACCGACACTTGGAGAACCTGACCGAGGCTTAAGAACTTCGACCGAGAGGACGAGGCCGACGATCCACTTGGCCGAGTCCTTAGAAGGCTTGGCCGAGACGGCCGAGACCACAAGGATTTGGCCGGTGGTCGACACTCACCATGGGAACTTGACTGATGGCCGAAGTCTATTACAATTATCGCTCAAATCAAGATCAGTGAAGCTAATCCATCATCAAGAATTAGGTAATACAACCCTAAGCGGTATCCACCTCGATAAACGGGCCCAACAAGGTAGGCCCATTAGAATAATATAAATAACGCGCATTCCAAGGAGTAAGGTATGTCATTTATTACTGTTCACCTACCTGAGAGCTGACCACCCGCTTTACTGACTTGAGCGTCGGAGTGCCTTAGCAGGTACCCCACCATCCGGTGTTCAGCCGAAGCCGAGTGCCGAAGGAGAAGCAGGAGGACGATAAGAATCTCAGCTCACTACCCAGTCACCTGACCGACCGAAGGAAGGAGAAGAAGACTTCAATAGTTCTCTAGGTCCCATCTTCCTAGTAGGAACAAAATGTTTTTTTTTTAATTATCACGGTGTCAAATATCATTTTTGTTAAAATAATTATATTACAAAATACAAATAAAGAATATAATTTGTATATTCTCCTTAAAATAACTTGATTATTTTTCTCTCTATGAACACAATTGGGCAAATTTTAAGTGGCATTTGATGACGAAAAAATAAATCTTGGTGGTAAGAAATTATGGCTTTTCCTTTGCCTATATAGTTAAAACTCATCATCGATCATTACAAAGATTGAGGTAGTGCTAAGACAAATTAGGCGTTGGATTCTCCGTTGTCACAATGAACGTCTGAAAAAGCTCATGTGATGTGAACACAGCAGAATAGATAGAAAGTTAGGTATTAGGAGAATATACAGATAGAAGAGAAACAAGTGTTTAGAAACAAACAATGAATCATTTACCGTCCAACCTGTTGCCTGGTGAAGGAAGCCCGGAGTGGATGAACAAGGGGGACAACACGTGGCAGTTAACGACAGGCACTCTGGTGGGCCTGCAAAGTGTTCCGGGCCTGGTCATCCTCTACGGCAGCATAGTCAAGAAGAAATGGGCTTTGAACTCTGCGTTCATGGCCCTCTACGCTTTCGCGGTGGTTCTTGTTTGTTGGGTGGGGTGGTGCTACCAAATGTCCTTCGGTGAAAGGATTTTTCCGTTTCTGGGACGCCCAAACGTGGCCTTAGACAGCCAATTCCTTCTGCGCAAAGCTTTTTCTGGGAACTTTCCCAATGCCACTATGGTATACTTTCAGGTCGTCTTTGCCGCCATCACGTTGATTCTCATCGCAGGGGCGTTGCTCGGGAGAATGAACTTCCACGCCTGGATGTTGTTTGTTCCACTTTGGGTTACCTTCTCTTACACCATCTGTGCCTTCAGTATATGGAGCACTGAAGGATGGCTCTTCAAAATGGGCCTCGTTGATTACTCCGGTGGCTTTGTTATTCACCTTTCTTCTGGGGTTGCTGGTTTCATCGCAGCATATTGGGTATATATATAAATAATTCATCTTTCACACATCATCTCCCTCGTAGCTATAGCTTGTAGCATAAGTTTTCTAATAAGAGACTATGCAGGTAGGGCCAAGGACAGTGAAGGATAGAGAGAGGTTCCCTCCAAACAACATACTTCTGATGCTGGCTGGAGCTGGCCTACTATGGATGGGGTGGAGTGGATTCAACGGCGGAGATCCATACGCAGCCAGCATAGATGCATCTCTGGCTGTTCTTAACACCCACGTCTGCACGGCCATGAGTTTGTTGACTTGGCTTTTCCTTGATATCCTCTTCTTTGGAAAACCTTCGGTGATTGGTGCCACTCAGGGCATGATCACTGGTTTGGTTTGCATCACTCCTGCTGCCGGTACCAAACCTTCTTAACTAACCACATTTTATGAAAGTGCAAACCTTATTACAGGGTTGAATTGACAAATACCATTATATGGTTCTAGTGTTGTGAGTAAAAGGTTTTGTTAGGAAATCTGAAAGTTGATTTATTTGTTTGAGTTTAGGTGTGGTGCAAGGTTGGGCAGCAATGATAATGGGAATTATGTCAGGAAGCATCCCGTGGTACACAATGATGGTCCTCCACAAAGAGATTAGGATCCTGAAACAGGTGGATGATACCATGGCAGTTTTCCACACTCATGCAGTGGCTGGTTGCTTAGGTGGCGTTCTGGCTGGCTTCTTTGCTGACCCTAACCTTTGCCGTCTCTTCTATGGGGTACAAGACTCGGTTCACTACACAGGGCTAGCTTATGGCATATTGACAGGGAGGCCTAAGGCAGGGTTTAGGCAAATGGGGGTTCAGCTTCTTGGCATTGTGTTTGTGATACTTCTGAATGTGAGCACAACTAGCATAGTGTGTTTGGTTGTTAAGAGCTTAGTTCCACTGAGGCTGAAGGAAGATGAGTTGGAAGTTGGGGATGATGCAGTGCATGGTGAGGTTGCATATGCATTGTGGGGCGATGGAGAGAAGCTTGAGAATGCCAATGAGGCTTTCAGTTTTCAGAGGAATCCAGAATGGCCAACTGTGGAACTTAAAACTTCTAGTAATGCTCCATTGGAGAGTGATTAGATGCTGAGGTATCTGCATCACCAACTTCATTCTACACTTTCAATCATAATCATGTTAAATATATATAACAAAGGTTAATAATACTTATACTAGTAATATTTAATACGATGTGATTTTGATTATATACATTGTAAGGTTTTTAACCTTTATTTTAAGAGTTATTTAGATAGAATTAATATTTAAGTATTATGAACTTTTAGTTAACTACATTTTTTATGTCATGTGATAAAGGGACCTCCTTCATCTCATTCTTACGCAGCTTTGGTGTTCAACTTCTCACCATCAATATCACCTTCACATATATTTTAGTACTTTCATCCTATACACAATTTTAACAGAGTAATTTGTTTTTATAAAAAAATTTAAAATATTTATAAAATATATATTATTCAAGTAAAAAAATTCAAATATATTTTATGAGAGTAATTAAATTAATTGAAATTAGACAAATTTAAATTCTACCTAAAAATAAGAATTTGAAATTTTTAATTTTTTTAATCTCATTATCTTGATTTTGGTCACGTAGTCATTGAACTGACTAAGATTAATATATTGATTTTTTTTTATTGAGGTTTGGGTGTTATAATCTTAATATTTTTTTCATAAATGTTGATAAATGTTTCCTTCAAAGTAAAGTTGATTGTTTTTAATCAATTTTAGTTAAGATTTTCTTGTTCAACATTAATAGTGATTTTCGACTTATATAGAACACTTTTTTCAGTTTATGTCAATTTTCAGTTATGTCAATTGGAATTTTTTCTACTAATATTAAATAGAATTATTTTTGGATAGTGTAGGTCAGATTGTAAAATATTGTTATTTTTCATTGGATATAAATCAAAATTTTATCAACCAATGTTAAGGATACTATATGTGAATTAGATTTTTTGTCATAGTTATTTTTGGTCGTTGTTTGTAGTAATTCTTTTTATCAACCGACACAAATATTATTAATCAAGATTGAGAACACTTTCAATCATTTTTTTTTTCAATATAAGTCAGGGAAAAAATTTCAACTAACATCGATTGAAAAGTAAAAAAAAAAATCTTAAACAATAATGTCGTAAATATCAATCATGATAATTTTTTTATATTAAATTTACATTTTTAAGTTATTAAAAAATGTTTAATATTAAATTATTTTTATTTGATTCTAATTAAAATGTTTTATCAAAATTAAAAAAGTAAAATTCAATAAATTTCGAATTATCTTATTAAAATAAAATCATTTAAAATTTGAATAAATATTGGTTAGTCCGTGGAAGGTCACATTATTACTTTAGAGTAGTAGACACTTATGCTCTTGGTGTTAGTATTAATTTGGTTTGTTTCAAGGACTATTGAAACTGATCAGATTATAAGAGTCTCTAACCATTAGATTAAAAAAATTTATTGATTAAGTTATAATTATTATTATATTATTATTATTATTTAAATTATTATTATTATTTATTATAGTTATTAGTATTAGTATACTTATTTGATGATTAATTTTGTGACTAATTTTCTGTGACTATTTCGGTCATTAAATAATAAAAATAACTTATGATTACTGATTTTTATCATTGATATTGTCTGATGATGATAATTTAAATGATAGTTTATATATGATGAGTGATATGTAAAAAAGTTTCTTAATAAGGATTGTGTTTGATGATATGCGTCAAATAAACAAAGGGTTATTGAAATAGTGATCCATAGATCACAAGATTGTTCACTAAAGAGTGATAGCATCTTTCAACGTATATGAGGTTATGTTATCTCTTCTAGTTAGCTAAGTGAATATGAACAATGTTTTCTATGTTTGTAATGTTATCAATATTTTTCTTCTTCTTGGTGAATGACTTTAAATAGGCACCGAAAGAATTAACCATTGCAATTCCGTTTCTAGCCGTTTGAGCAACTTCAACTCACTTGAATGTTTTTCTTTCATCTCATTAGCTTGAGTGTGAATGATGCATTAAATGCACTTCATGCAACATTAATTGCTCTTTTCTTCTATACGAGACATCTTAATAACTAGATGTACTTTATCTCTTATTGGACAATGTGTCTTTGCTTGATTTTGTCTAAAGCACAAAGTTGTACAAAATGAATAGTCTTTTCGGAGTTGACAATGCTAGTGTCAGGTAGTTGTTGAAGAAAAATAACTTTAGCTCTTCATTTAAGAGATCATTAACATGACTTTTGCTAGAATGAATCTTCTTGGTAGACAAAAATAATGAACATTCCTTGCAACATAAAATAAGCATACCACTGAGAATTTACTGAAAACAATCAAACAATATTACAAGAACACACAACACTCTTAACCACACATAGAATTCAGAAACCCTATATGAATTTGTTTATAACATAATACAGTAAAAAGAATGAAGTTCAAATACACATGTGTTTAATACAAATGAAGAACAACACAATTGATAACCGAGAAACCTTCCTCACATCACAACAATGATCCAAGATCCAAATGTAATCTTCAAGAATGATTTTTAAAAATTATTTTTCTCTATCATAAAGTGTTATGTTAATTATCAGAAGAAAAAAAAATCTTTATATAAGCTAAGAAAGATTATTAAAACAGTTTGATCATTTAATAAAATCACTTAAATCAATTAAAAACAGTTTGATTAACATAACAAAATACAATTAAGAACATTTAATTGATTTATGAAAATAATTGATTATTTTTTTTAGCAGAAGAAATCACCAAATAAAAAATTAGTTCATTTATCAAAATAACTAGTTGATTTCACTTAATAAAAAAGACAAAAAGAAAACAAATAATTTTGAAATCCTTTAAAAACACCTTAAATGTTTTCAATTGTTTGATACGATAAATCAATTTGTTAAAATACTTGTTATAGTCATGAAACTTGAATATAAGTAATTTCAATTGATTAATATATAAATCAACTAATTAAAATAAACACAAATTTGAAAAACAAAAGATTTAAGGCTCTGTTTGTTTCTTGAGGAAGAAAAACGAATATTCACTGTGTACAAAGAAAATGTGAAAACCAATGCAATAAAGTTAAAAAAAACATGAAAAATGATTTATTTTTTTTGCATTCAAAACCTTCTTCAAAGAATTGCGAAGAAAGTTGTAATTAATTAAATAAATATATATTTATTTAATTAATTATAATTTAATTTCTTACTTTTTTTTTATTTTAAGCTGAAATTATTATTATTTTTATTTAAAATAAAATTACAATTTAAATATAAAAATATAATCAAAATTATAAAAAAAATTATTATAAAATTATATAATTAATCATATTATATATATAATAAATTATAAAATAATAATAAAAATAAATATAATTTTTAATAATAAATAAATAAATAAATTTATATAATAATTATATTAATTACAAAAAAATTAAAGATAAAAATAATAATATTATTTAATATAAAAATAAGTTTTTATCAAATATTTAACTAATATTTTAATTAAAAATAATTATAATTTATAAATAAATAAATCAAATTAATTTTTTTAACAATTTTTAAATATAAGGGTAAATTTGTAAACTTAGATTTTTATCAATTAAAAAAATATAATTTCAATCACATCCATCACATCACTCACAAACTTTCATACATTTTCCCTACACTTTCCACTCTATTTACCTTAATCCAAACACTCTAGTTTTCTTTACACTTTTCCTTAAAATCATCTCAAATTCATTCCCTCTTTTTCACTCTCTAATCCAAACAAAGTATAAAAGAGACTTCAAATCAGGTTTACTTAAATCATAATGAGATGCAAATTTACATAACAAAATCTACCTAACTAGACACATACAACAAGTCTTCAAGACACACTTGGAAAACATCAAAGCTTCTTTGTTCAACAATTTTCTCTTCTAATTTAATAATCCATTTTTTTTCTTGTGTCATGTCAAAGTTCCTTACAAAACTACAAAGTTATGTACAAATAAAAATTACTATTTCATAATTAAAAATATTATACACCTATATTTGATAGTTGTCATTGTGCTGTCAAATTAAAATGATTTCAACTTAAATCTTAAGTCGTCTCCCAACGAATCTAATAGTGAAATCAGTAAATTTAGTTTTCAAAATCTACCTGCAAGCAAGAAAAATTAGCAATGACAAGAAAGATAAAAGGGGTTGAGATTGTTTAATATAAAATATAAAAGAGATTAAAAGAACAAATAAAAACTAGTTGATTCTCAAGTTCTTCCACCATTGAATCTTTCATAGGTTCTCTAAAGATTAGTCATTTCTCAATCCTCAAACAAAGTTAAACCAGATTTAACATGCACCAATCTGATTCAACTAAAGCTCACCAATACAATATGTGTCTACTAGTTTGATCAATACCCACTTTGTTTCATGCATATACTCCATGGTAATGCTTATCTCCTCTCTCTTGAATCATGCGCCTAAGAAATTAATCAGAACATTACGAACTAACTAAGAAACCAAAGTTTAGTTTAATAAGGACGACTCTCAAACATGCGTTCAAGTGCAACCTCTCACAAAAACCAATATTTTAGGAGATTAAAATATTAAACAACTGCTATTAAAAAAATAAAATATTTATTGATGAAAACCCCATAACTCAATGGAGAATTTACAAAGGAATCAACCAAAATGTTTTAACCTTCCAATTCAGAGGCAAACACACACAAAGATAAAAAAAATGTAGAAAAAATAAACAAAGGAAGCAACTTGCACTTAGAGATATTGGTATCTTGTGTGTTTTCCCGGATCTCCTTTCCATGCAACCTCCTCCACATTCCATGTTAGAGGCACCACTTCTGGTGGAGAAGATAGTGAAGAAAATGATGGAGAAGATCGTGGAGAAAATTCAACTCCTACTTAGGTGGAGACAATCTTTCATACTTTAGATAAAATCCTCTCAAATATTTTCTTTTGTTTTGATTCTAAAAAACACCATGGGTTTTTACATATTTGACTCATTCATAAAGGTAGACACTTCTTTTAGACCATTTACTCTAAAAACACAACATTAACAAAAAAATAATAGTTAAGACCCAAATAAATCTAATTATAGGAATCTTAATTAAAACAATAAATAACTAATAACAATTAATTATTTTTTGTCTCTAAAATTGATTTCTATTTCATGATTTTCTTATAGTGTATACAACATTTAATTCAAATTACAATCATAATAACTAATATTTTCTAATTTAAAATAGTACAAAAAAAATTATGTAATTTCACTGTAATTTAAATAAGTAATTCGTTCAAGTTAAACTCTAATTTCAACATTAAATATCTAATATAAATAATTTTTTCTATGAACTTTTGACTATCATTTAAATTCCTCGTGTATAAATTATAACATGAATTATAAATTACAATCTAAAATATACATTAATTAAATTTAATCATATATTCATATTTCAATTGATAATTAGACACATTAATACTTTTTTATTGAACCCATTTTAATTTTTTACACTCAATCGAAACACACATAATTAGCTATAGAAAACTGTTTATAGAAATATCACGTAATTGATTACATAAGCAACCTAAATCGACTATGTCTCTTAACTTGAGATAAATGCAAAATACAATGTACGAAAAGAAAAGAGAAGCCATAATCAATTACTATAATATGAAAAATCAATTTTGATTAAACAAATCCTACCTAATCAATTATGAGTCTCACCTTAATGAGTCATGTCTCTTTATATCATAGTCACATAACATTTAACTCATGCATGTTCATCATAAATAATATAAAGAGGTCCATGATTTTATTTGACAATAGTAATGAAATATACACTATTAAGGACTATACATAACAACTATATAGTCATAATTGATTACTAACCTCAACTTAATTAATTATGTTTAAAAAACATAATTAATTAAATTACTTACATAATTGATTATGTGACTTTTTTTTAGAACATAGCCCTAATTAGTTATGATTTCAAACAAAGAAACCCTGATGACACTTTGAGTCATACAATCATTAACCAATAAAACATGTTCAGATTAATGCATGTAAGTAAAATGATTTGTGAGCTTACTTAACCAAGACAAAAATTGTGATTCTTCAACACAACAACAATTTCACAATCCAACTTAACCACCATAAAAATCACAATTGAAACACAATAGTAAGAGTAGAGAAAGGAAGCAAGCAAGCTCACAAGAAGTAAGAAAAAGACAAAGGAAGCAATGAAAGGTGTGAACCAAATCCACACATTCACAAGTTTTTAATGGCAACTTCCAACCAATCTATAAGGTGCAACATTCCAGTAGCCATTGATCAAAATTTTCTGCATGCAGAAGCTCTACACTCAGGAATAATCCCACGTGATTTTACCTTATGAATTAGGTCAAAACAAGAGTAAATATACAAGAAATGTATGTTCTTCTCACATAAGAAAACCATCATCCCGGAAATATGTTCTCAATTTTCTTAGCACATCATGAAATACAAATAACACTTTTGTCGCCTTTATTTCCAATACTAGAATAAATCTTGGAAACAAATTCCATTTCCTAGTCCAACCCAAGCATCCTCGTGAGTTTCCCACAAAGGCATTTCAAGTAGCGTACCAGATTCAAAGAAGTAACTCTATTTTACGAAACTCCAAAGATGAAGCAAGATGCTGCAACCTTTATTTCCATTGCGCCGCACAATTTCTCTGCAACAGAAGCTGAAGAGAATTTCAAGTGGACCAAGTTTTGTGTAAAACCATTCACCCGTTCTCCATCAGAACCCACACCAAGCCTCCAAAATTTTGTTTGGACTTCTCTTTATACCTATAGAAGACAAAAAAAATGTCCCTTTTTATGCGTTACACCCATTAATAGATAAGCACGAAAAAATATGCAGGGATATAGAGGGTAGTTTTTTTGAAAGAGAAAATAAAATAAAATTAAAGCATCACAGTCTGAACTCTGAACAGTTGCACAATTAAGAGATAGAATTACGAAACTAAAAACTAGCATAATAATTAAATAAAGGGAATAAAGAATAAATCGAATCATTGAACTTGTTCATAATCATTATTATCCAAGTTGGGAAGAAAACAAAAAAGAGAGCACCTTTGATTGCAACAGTGTCTTCCTAATGGTTATCACTTAAGCAGAGTTTAAGGGCATGAAAATGACAGCAAGAGAGAAAAAAAAAGGCTCGCTTTTTGATGGGTATATAATTTGGATTTTGAAGAGAGCGCGGTGCACTTGTAGAAAGAGAAAGGGCTTTTGTGAGGAATAGGATTAGGGAAAAGTAGCATAAGCCCTTAAGAGTTAAGAGTTCCTTTTTCTCTGTAATAACAATAATGTGAATAATTGTTACTGTTAATATTGTTATTATTGCGTAGTGTTTCAGATCTGTGCCATATTAAGCACAGGCGAGGTTGCAAGCAAGGTGGGGTGTTTTGCTGAATGTGGTAGCTGACGCTTTCTTATGGCGTCTGAAACGGCGTCGTCCGCGGATGAAGAAGCCGTTGCTGTTTCAGCTGCGGGTGCTGGAGGGACTGATAAGAGAGGCAGACACCGGATTCTTGCTGAATTGAAGCGTCTCGACCAAGACTCCAAATTTCTTCAAGTTAGTTCACTTTTCTCTCTCTTCTATTTTATAAATTTCTTCAATTTTGGAAATGTAGTTAGTACTAGAAATGCTGCAGAATTAACAATTTCCTACTGCGTTTTGTGTATAATGTACATGCTAGTTCGCTGCTGAAAAATTGAAAAAAAAAAATATCTTAGTATCGGTAATTAAAAAATGATTGCTTCTTAATGATCTGCTCGTATTTTTCTGATTTTTTCTTTAGGGATAGATAGGTGTTCGGTTAGTCGCAGTTTGCTCCCTAGTTTGTTTGTTAGAATTCAAATTTCAAGTTGTTTGTGGATTCCGTGGGACCAGTCCTTTAGAAGATTCTCTGTTTGGATATAAAGAATCTGCCTGCTGGTTTTTCTGTTCTATTTCATGCTTGATAAATTAGTGCAAAGGACTTTCAATTTTTTATGCTCCTCTCTTGGTGATTCTAGTGTCAGCCTTTCTAGTTAAGTTTTTTACGTTGAGAGAAATTTGGATCCTTTGCAATGGCAGCAATTCATTTCCCTTGTGGAGCTGTTCTTAAATAACAGTTCATTTGTTATTTCCAGGTGGAAGACTACAGTATAGCTATTATCAAATTAGTTTCACAAATCACAACTAGTTGCAGATCTTTTATATATTGTTCCTTATTCTTAAGCTCCTCAGTTTAGCATATTTTGATGCAATTAAAAGTTGTTGCCCTATTTGAAATTATCCTCAATTGTCCTTGGTAGCAAGAGCACTAATTCTATTGCCAATCGACAAAACAACATATGCTTCTAAGTTAAGAAGAACCCATTTTTTTTATGCATAATGCATTTATCTACTGGTAGATATCGTATAGGTGATTCATTCCAAGAGATGTCTTCAAAGTTAAAAAATATCTAGAAATATATGACAATATGAGCTTTTCTTCTGAGAAATTTGAGCAGTTAATTGAAACTTCAGCTTCCTTTTGTTAGTTTCTTTCAGAATTATAAATAGATGAAAAAACTTAAAGTGAGATAGCTATATTGTAGAAAAAATTATTTGTCATGTGTTGAATTTATGGCCCCCCTTGCAAACAACAACAATAATAATAACCTTATCTTATCAAGTGAGTTTGGTTCTATTGATCACACAACACTATTAAATTTGGTCAAAAAACCAAATTCTTAGGAATATTATTCATGTACAAAGAAGACCATTTTTTTTCAGCAATGAATAAATGAAATAAAATAGGACACTTGAGGGGTGTCTCAACCTTTATAAAGAAAAGAGCAAGATCGATCTCATACTCTAGACAAAAGTAATAGATCTATCACAGAACATAGACTGTTATAATACAGTTCCAAAACCTAAAGAAAGACACTTTCCAACAATCTAATGCCATGAACAAACTTTGCCTGCCACAAACTTTACTGCACACAGAGTTCATGGCAACATGTCTCAAAATCAGTTACCCATGTTTAATCTACTCAATAACACACAAGGTATAACAAAGAATTATGAGAATACAAGAAGGGGCCTCCATAATTATGAGAATACAAAGAAGACCATTAGAAGCACCACTGAGGAGAGTAAATTGTATGATTTTTAGTCTTGTGGTGAGGGGGAGAAAGAGGCCAAGTAGGACATTAATGGAGTTTGTTATGAGGGATCTCATGATAAATTATATTTCTGAAGATTTAGTCTTTAACCTAGACGAATGGTGTTATGTGTTTTATGTTACCAAGGTTACCTAGTGAGATAAGCTTTAGTTGTCTTTTTTGATTGCCTATCCTTTTTCCCAGAGCTAGAAACCATGCAATTTACTCTCCCCACAGGTGCCTCTCCTGTTTTTTTTTCTACATTTCTAAACCACATTAATCAATTTTTTGTCATCTATTCCTCAATAACAACAATTAGTTGTATCGTATCGTATCATATCGGTTCTTGTATGTTCATACATTCATCTTAACATTCTCACTTGTATTATTATCACTTTTTTCTCGTGTTACTCCAATTAAGTCCAATATTCTCTACAGCAGAGTATAGCCAGCTGTACAAGTAGAAGAAAACTTCCCTTTGAGCTTGTGAATTATACTCCTAATAGTACAGGAAAACTTCAATGCCTTTTTTTCATTTTAACCACTTAACTTGCATCTTGCGTGTGGCTTCTTAAATAATTTCCTCATCATTTTGCATTATTGATTTTAGATATTTAAACTTAGAAACTTGTGATGTGACATCTCCCATTTTTACCTATAAATTATACTCCAAAATGTCTTTTTCCAAATTGCAATGCATATACTTTGTTTTACTCTTACTGTACTGAAAATCCTTATATTCCAAAGTATGTTCCCAAAGCTCAAGTATAAAGTTAACATTTGATTCTAAAATTTGAACTATATAATCCGTGAATAGTATGTATTTAGGGATAATATTATTTATGCTCCATGGTGAGCTCATCCTAGGCTAGATTGGATACAGAAGGCTGAGCCTAATATAAACTTTGCAGGAAAACTTGGCAGCAATGTTCTTAGTCTCTTCTCTGGGAGTTTTTATGCTAGTTATCTTATCATACATGTCTTGTATAATTAAGATATTAGTCAGTGTCGCAAGAATACCCTTCTTTTCCAAAGCACTAAATCTTTTATTTTTCATAGTTAATCAAATCAAGCATAAGTCTCTTTTTTCTTTTACTTTCATATCTTTTCATTTTCTATTGTAGAAGACAAAATAGCTTCTGTTGTAGACCTTCCTGACAAAACTAAATTGATTCTTTGTAATCCCTATCTTTATTTTTCTTTTTCATTTCTTATTTTCACAAATAGTTACAAAACATCACTTTAATTTTACTGTTTCCTAAAATATTAAAAACAAATAATTTTTAACTGTTCCTATGAAAATGTTTGTGATAGGAAACAAAGTTGAAATGAGGTAGGTAGCAGTTTTGTAATTATTTGTGAAAACTAGAAATCTTTTCTTAAGCCGAACAAGCTCATGGTTCCATCATTCTTGTTATATCCGGAAATGTTTCATAAGGGGTTATATTGCTTTTTCCCCTAATCTAATTGCTTAAATCAATATTAGGGCATATTACAAGTTAATGTTTTTTTAGTGGAAGCCAAGCAAACAGTTAGGTGCTTTGAAAATCAACTGTTTTCCTGGGGCCTCGCTGTATTTCCTGCTTTTTTCATTTCATTTGTATTTATTCTCTTTCCTCGGATGTTATACAGGAAGAATTGGAAGAGCTTGAGAAAACAGAAAATGTATCGACCATATGCATGGAGTAAGTACTGTTTCATTACTTGTTTCTCTTCTTTGTGAAAGAAGAAATAAGAATAACCTGACAAAAGCTCATGGTATATTTTTGTAATATGGAAATCTGAAACATGTTGGATTTTCCTATTCAGCAAGTTGTAAATTGATGTTTCTCTGTTGATGGACCCTGCATGGTTTTCTTTCTCGTAGCTTTTGCTAAAATGTTTCTCTTATTTGCTTGTGTGCTACAATATTCTGAGGCCTAAAAAATTTCACTTGACGTAGTGCAGCTTGCTACAAAGCATGGAAAGTAGGCCTGATCCACTGCTCCCAGAGTAAATGGCTGTTACCTGCATCTTTACTTTTAATTTCATTTTTTCTAGTAGACTTGTAGGTGAACTGAGTACTCATCATCAGTTTTCTCTACTAACAGAGTTCATGGACCTGTAAACCTCTTATGGGATAGATGGTTTGAAGGGCCTCAAGATCCACAAGCATGTAGATGTTGGATACTTTGATTTAAAGCTGTGTCAATTTTCCTTGCGTTGCAAATAGGATGCCATGCCACATATTACTAAATTAAAGTGACTCTGGAACTGAAGAAAATGTTTGATGACATCTTGTACAACGCAAACTAATTCTTTTACGGGTCCTTGCTTTCATTACATAAGATTATGATGAATCTTGTTCATGTGTACTCACATTCATTTACTGTAATACTGTAATCAAGGGAGAAGTAATATTATTTGTGCTTCTAATAATCTCAATCAAACTCTTAATGTTCCTTGTGTTAACTTTTATGCTTGCATGGGCAGAGACTTTATCACTTAGTTAAAAGTTATAGCTGAATACTGTGATTTAATTGTAATTTTGGCTGGCTTACATCATGGCAACTGAGAATCAATTGTGATCCTAGTTCTGAAAATACCAGTTATTGAATTAAGCATATATTTTTAAATTAAAAATTATAGTTGATAGTTTGAATATAATTTTGTTTACTTAAAAGAGTATAATAGTCACTGTGACTCGGTGTATTTGACTTACCTAACAAGACAATTGATGTAATATGCAACCACAACAGCCTAAAGATGTGTAATTTAGCAGCATTTAACCTTGAAGAGGATGACTTTTGGAAAGGAAGGCATTGGTTTTACTTGTCATAAAGTATTCATGAATGATAACCAGATTTACCGGGCAAACCACTTGGGGGTTGGGAGAGCAAAGAGAGCTTGCAATCCCTCCTTTCACAATGATAAGATTTTGTAATCATTTTACTTCTAAGCCATCTTAAGTTAACAACCTCGTTACTTTCTCTCTTTGCCCTTTTGTTTGTGCTGTTCCTCTCTTTTCAGCTGCTATTATGATGGAATTGTTAACCTTTTATTCCTTTCATGGACAACACACTATAGTAATTGCAGCTTTCTATTGCAAAGTGATTATGAATGTCCACCTCTGGTTTTGACTGCAACCTGCTTCATTGTTCATGGATAGTGAATGCAATTGGGACAGGAAAATGAAAAAAAGAACAGTGAAGGAGACTACAACTTATCAGCCTTTTAACTAAAGAACTAAAGAGGGCGTTGGTCTAAGCAGAAATTGTCTGTGAGCAACCTTGGGATACACTATTGTTACCATTCCTATGGCAGATAATGACATACAATCACATCACATGATCAGCCAATAGAAGCGATGTGGATGTAGCAGCAGCAAGAGGTGACATCATGTGATGGAAATGGGATTTAAGACAAATAGTAGCCACGGAATTGGACATATATAGTCATTGATAGTGCGAGTAATACTGCTTCTGAAGGTAGAAACAGTGGACAGATAATTTCTGAAGACATTTTTTGTGCTACATTGTTAATTTGTTGCGTACCTGTGTTGTCTAAAACCTGCAATAAAAGGAATGCAAAATAATCTAAAAAAGGGATTCATTTCACTTTATTGTCTGCTGGAGAAATGTACATGTCTGGGGAAGGTTGTGCATGTGTTGGTTCCAAAATCTCATCTTCAATTTTTTTATAAAATATTTTTTAAGCATTCTCAAATGTTTAGTAAGAAAAATAAGAATTTTTAACTGAATTTTATGTTTTGTTATTTTATCATACTGGTCTGTTTTATACTTGATCTGTTACTCCACATTTTCTTTTATTTCTTTAATATTAAATGTTAATTTATTCAATTTTTAGGATTTAAGCTAATATAATATTATAATAATATATGGAAAAAATTTAATATTTATTATCAGTTAAGATTATCTTCATGGACTTTTATCCTACTTATATAGATCTTGGACTCAATTCATGACCTATATTTAGCTCCAACTATTAAGGATTTATTTAAATTTTAGTTAAAACATTCAAATTAATTTTAATTTTTATTATAATTGTGTCAGCATGTTTAACCTTTTTTTTATCTAATTAAAAATAAAATTTACTTCAAATTTTTGTAAACTTCAAAGTTAGGAGTTTCTTTTTTCAACTAAATTTAATTAAACTTAATTTTCTAACTAAAATTGAAACATCTTTACTAAGCATATATTTGGTTTGCTGATGAAAATTTGGAAACCCATATTAACGAAAATTTGTTTCTCTTTGTGTTTGGGAAAATGGAGACTTAGGTGTGTTTGTTTGTAGGGAGGAGAAAGCTAAAGAAATAGATAAATGAGAGTATTGAATGGAAAGTTAGAAAAACAAGAAAAGAAATTATAGAAAATCATAAAAACCGATGTATTTTTATACTTTCAAAATTTTATTGGTAATGGGAAGAGATTTATGAAGAAAGTATTTTTTTTTAAAATTAATTATATAAGTATAATACTTAATATATATTTTTATATTATAATAAAATTAATAATTAAAATATTAAATAAAAAGTAATTTAAAATTTAATTATTAATATGATTTTTATTATTATTTATTAATTTATTTAAATTTTAAATTTTAAAGTTTTTATAATAAATTATTTATAATTATTTTAAATTTATTATATTTATCAAGTTAGTTACAAACTTTCACACAACCGTCATTCACAAATTTTAATAAATTTTCTTCACAGATCACACTAATATACTTCAATTCAAACAATTCTACTTTTTATCTCAAATCACTTTAAATTCACTCTCCCAAATCACACAACATTAATGATAAATAAGGATTTTAAACCACAACTCGTGTTTAGGTTTTTCATCCACAAAGCTCTAAAGGTAAGTTTATGCATGCCAAACACATCTTTCGTGAGTCGCATTAAATTCAACATCTTTCCAAACACATCCTAGGTTATAGTTTAAAATTTGAAACTGCCCGGACTATATTGTTGTCTTTTCCTAATGAGTTTATACATAGAAAAGTGTTATCTATTAAAAAAACATATTAAATCAACTTAATTCACAATGTCATTAATTCAATCAAGAATTTAATTAGCAAGATTTTAGGCATTTGTAGCCAGTTAATTTAAACTTAACAATACATGAAGTAACAAAGGATAATTTAAACTTAATTAAGTTTGAAATTCAGAGTCCCCAAAATACATCTGGGTGAAAAGTCAGAAGAATTTGTGAATTTGTAAACTAAAGGTGAAGCTAAGTGATCAATAATTGTAGGGTGCAATACTGTGCAAAGAGAAAGAACATCATCACACTTTGTCCTTGGATCTAAACTATTGCTGCTTCTGGATTTCAATTATCTATACACTGTAGTGCGCCTCGCCTGCACGAACAGACAAATAAATAAAGTTGCAGTGGCCGGCAACCCGCCACCTAATTAGCATTCAAATTCCCCATTTAAATCCAACCCTTTTACATATTTATGTCAAATTAAAGTTTATCACTCCCAGTTTTTCACACAAATTATTATTTTATAACTTATATTCTTAATTTTAAGTATTTTTACACATTGCTTGAAAAAATAATGAAAAAAATTATTAATAATTTAAATAAAAGATGTAATAGGAAATCACATATTATTTAGCATGTTAAAATCACTTTATCAACTTACACATGATTGTTTCAACTTGATCAATATATTCAAGTTTTGATATATATATATATATATATATATATATATATATAAATAAATGCGACTAAAATTAGGGTGTGCAAATGGCACTTGCAGGTGATGAAAGGATTTTGTTAGAGAATAGTTTGTTGGCATTTGTTTGTATTTTGTTGTTGTAGAACAAAAGAGTAGAGGAGAGAATCAGTATCCCATTTGGTAGAAGAAAGATGGCCCATAAGAAGACCGTTGCTGCATCATGGTGGTCAGCATCTGTACATGGGAAGTAAAAAAATGTCATTCTGAACTGAGAATACTTTACAATAAAGTTTATGGAAAGGTTCAATGCATGATTATAGTGAGAGGGGGAGTACTTGACCATAATCACGAGTATACACACATAAACACACTATGGAGTGTGCATGAAGCATGGAGCCATGTTTTGAATCCTCCAATGAAGTGGCCCAATAAGAGAGAACGGTTTTGCATGTGAGAATGGCTACGTTATCGATGAGAAAGCGCACTGCATTTGGCAAATGGGTACGCATCCCAAGCAAATGGAGATGGAGACATACCCCTCTCAGTACCAAGCAACCATTTTTTGAACACATCATCTTATCTCATGTATTGTACTCACAAAAAGAACCGTTATACATCATTTTCTTTTCATTTCCTCCAATCACTTTCACTTCCTCTTCCCCATTTGCTTAATTAAATAGTCCAACTTCAGAGTGTTTCTATATGTGCATATTTTTAATGCACCAACTACTTGGAACAACGAGCCAAGCCAATAATATAACAAACCCTCTCCCCCTACTTCATGTTATTGGCTACTTCCCTTTCGTTCAAGGAAAACTACAATATACACACATGTCAAGGTCTAATACACCATAGCCTTCTTTGGATTACTATATCATACTATAATTAAACCAAATTCTATTCCATTAATTATTACTGTCATGGCTATACCTAAACCCTACATATCTGACCTCATCCGCACCACAACACCCTCCTTTCTTTATCTTAATGAATCAATAACTGATCTATCTACCCAACTAGACTAATCATAACATTCATCGAACATCTCAATAAATTACATTGATTTACTAAAGTGTATCATTTCTGTGAACTTTTTTTTTACTGTAACCTTATTTTTTTTATCATTTCCTTTATCTGTACGAATTTTTCTAACATGGTTGTAAAGTCTGTGACATGGTGAATTTGTCACAGTGTTAGGAAATTACATGTGAGAAGAAGATCTAGCAGTAGCAGATGCCACAAAACTGTTCCCCCGCATATCATGTGCATAGATTCATCTTTTCTTCTTTTCGTCACTCATCATCTTCTTTTGGACTTGGGATCTTTGATTTCCCGTTTTTAGGTCAGAGGTAAACAGAAAAGCAATGGCATGTGAGTGTTAGGGGAGTGGTCTCTTTTTGGGATATAAACAAATTGACCATTGTTCTAGATTAGGTCGTGCTTATATTCCTATATATGTCTTATATCAGTCAGAACATCAATAGGGTAATTAACAGATTCAAATTCCACAGGTCAAAGATAACTAATAACCTTCACTACATGACAAGGTTGCCATGTATTCCACCACATGAAGAAGATCAGCTTCTCCACAAAAAAGAAAATTTTCTCCTCTCTTGCATTACCTTAATTATTACACACAATAATTCTCCTTATTTATGTTGTTGATTGACTGAGTTCTCTGATCTGAAAAGACTTATCAAAACTTGAATAATTGTAAAACAACTGACTAAAGTGAAGTTATATAATTTAATATATCATGATCTCAACCAATTAAAAACTAAAGGGATAATAAAAAACTGCTCTCATTTCCTTATAATAATAATATCAAACAAATATAGCTTGCTTGCTATTAAACAATTTTTATTTCACCATAAGATGAATGTCTCTTTTCTGAATCAAGATAGTGAATTTTTAATTGTTGTATAAAAGAGGAGAGAGGGAAAGGCAGGGTTGTAGGTTGGTTGCAAAAGAGGTGAATGAATAAAAATGAATAGAACAAAAATGGAGAAGCATATATAGTAGATAAAAGAAAGAGAGAATCCATGTGGGTGGGGAGGGAATAACAGTGTTGGAAGTGGTCCAACTACTGAGCCCAAGATAGAGGAATCACAATCACATCTTCTCTTCATCATCATCATTCATTTGTCATTCCTATATCCTTTTCTCCCAATAACCTTTTCTACAATATTAATATCATATTCTTAACATCTATGTATTAATAAGATACACCCACACCCCCTACCTCTTCAATGCATATTCCTTTAACAAAATCAAACACTTTAATGTGGATTAGCATATCATACCAATGTTTTAAACATTCATGAACCATGAAAATAACACTTTTTTAATATCTTATTCTTCTAATTTTATTCAAAATATAAAACTATAAGTAAATTTCATTGTAAAACAAGAAGAGAGATTTAGAAGTTTTTCTAATCTATAATCAACTTTAAATACGAAAAGAATGTATTCAAAAGAGTGCTACTGCCCCCTTTTCAAAATCAATTTTTTTAGTTATTTAGGTACTCCCCGACATCTTGATTAAATCAGAATTTGAGTTCTAATGATAAATAATTTTGTAGAAATTATGATTGAAAACTAACAATTAAACTTCTAGTTAATTTGTATGTTCTGGTTTATCTTCATTGATTCATTGAAACATAGAAGTAGAAATTTCGAATTGTTTCATTTCATTCTCACAAATTTGCTGTGCGAAAAATTATTCCTTTAAACAATCAGATGGAATCAATTTTCTTAAAGGAAAATATAATTTTGACACTCACCTTTTTCTCTGGCTTCTACTATACAACCCATTTAATGATAAAATATTATATTTAATTAATAAAAATAACATTAAAAAATAAAATAATAATATTATCGATTGTCAGAGATGGAAATGTGAGAAAAATACCAGTATCAAAGTATCATTGTCTCAATGGAATAAATTTTTGTAAAGGAAAATATAAATTTGACACTCATCTTTTTCTTCCACTTTTACTTTACAATTCTTTTAATAATAAAGTATATTCCATTAATAAAAATAAATAAAATTTTAAAATAAAATATTATTATTATTAATTGTTAAGTGGGGCTGTGAACAAAATACCAGTAGTATCATTGTCCTCTCTTAAAATCACTCCACCCAATAATACATGCAAATGTAAGCGTATTTCATGTATAGACTATAATAATAAACGATTAAACCTATAATGAATTATTAAAATAGTGTTTTTCTTCAACTAGTCTTGCATTCACTTTTTGACCAACTTTAAAATTTATTTAATCATCCTAAAATTGTTTGATAAAGGAATTTGTAAAAAGAAGTCATATTATGTATCTTACAAGAAATTTCTCACATTTTATAAAAAAAAATCTGTGAATATTTTGTGATACTTTATGAAATCTGTAAAAAAAATCATTTCTTACTGGTTTTTAGATAAAATTTACATGAAAAATCTCACAAAATATTAAATATTATAGTAATATATAAGAAATGTTTATATAGAGTTTTTCGAGCAATAAGTCCTTTTAAAATGAGCTCAAGTGAGAGAATAAAAAAGAAAAGAGAAAAAAAAAACAGAAATAAATTAGGGAATTACAGGGTTATTTAGTTTGAGCAATATTCGAGTTAAATGCTATTTTAATCTCTCTAACATATAAAGTGTTATCATGTCCGAAAAAAAAACTCAGTAGATTTTATACTAAAGTGAGTGAAAATTATGCCTTCAGAAACATCTTTTGAATAAGAATTACAATATTTTATATTTGTGTGCTTGACATGATTTGGGATCCCCAAAGACAAGTTTAAGCAGTGGCAAAAAAAGTTGATTAACTGAAATCATGATTTAGAAATTATAATGGAAAATGCAGGTTGAAAAATCCTTTTTGGCACCTCAAGAAAAGTGGAATGGGAAGAATTATTTTGAAAAGCAGGGAAATGTGTGCATTGGAAGAGGGTGCGTGAAACAGAACATGGGAGTTTGATGATTGGGAAGTGAGCTCTCTTAGCAGTTACCACATTCATATAACTAAGGCATGGGAAATTGAGGATGATGGGGACCCCTCATTCTTTCTCCCTTCACTTCACACTTGGAACCACTCTTGTATCTTTTTATTTTTCAACCCTTTTTTCCCCTTTTGTGTTAAGTGGTGTAACACTCCAGTGACAGATATTTTATACCAGCACGCGAGGGCATTACTTTGGCTAAAACAGATTTATGTTAGAGAGTCACGCGTATCATTTGCAGGGTAACTCTCAGTCTGTGACTCCAATTCTGCATATCTTCATACCATAAGTCTGATAATAAAATGGTCTTTCAATGAGATTTCCGTTACTGTGAAGATCCATTTCAAATGAATGTGCTTTTGAAAATGCCAAAAGTGAACCAGAAGGGCTACACATATTAATACCATATTATAATAATAAGAGAAAGACAGACACTTGATGTCTTTCTACAATGTTTTATGAATATGAATAGAACAATGCAATTTAGTGTTTTGTTACTGTGAACCATAAATGTAACCAATAAGGGTGAAGGTCTGAAAGATAGGGGAACTTATATATATAGAGTCACATGGATCAATCAGAAAAGTTGTAATAGGACAAACCACATGGGATGGCAGCTTGACCACATTTACTTATTATAATAATAGTAATATTATTAATAATAGCACCACTTTCACTTATCTTTATCAATGTTTTAACACCATCTCTAATCATAACTTAGACAAGGCTTCTTCTTCCTTTCACCAAATAATATTTTTAAAATATGTATAAAGTTTCTCTTCTGTGCAAACAGCGACCAACATCTCTAAATTTGATTTGCTAAAAACTGCGTATACATAAAAACTGGAGTGAATATATGCATATCTATACTTCTTTTTTCTTTTGCTTTCCTCAATGAATTCAAATACAACTTTTTCACAGCAAACAAAACCATAGGTGCTCAAATTGAGGACTTGGTATCTCGTGCTTTATACATATAGGTTTGCCAACTATTATTGATGTGCGCAATTTTCCTCTTCCCAAACAGGAATCCTATTTGCACAACATTTGTTCATCAATTTTAGATTTTACTAGAATAACAACATGTTATCATAACATTCTAGATTGCATCATTTTTACTGAATTTTTTAAAATATGTTATATTAATGTTGGTAGATACAAGATATTGATTAAGAAATAGTTGAAACCCTCCAAAAACTGAAGCTAGTTAGATGAGAACTTGTATGATTGCTCTGGAACAATAAGAAAGCAAATAAAAAACTCAGTACTGATACAATTGTGGGAAAGTAAGTTAGGCCATTATTGAATTTATTTTGTCCAAAATGTTGGAGTTGGGTACAAGACTACTCAATGGAGTCTCCACTCTGGAGTTCAGAACATAATTTATTTTTCAGAAATGAAATTGAATTTGAGAAGCAGTATCAGGACTTGAACTATCACTTTCTAGTTGTAGCTGGATCAATTGTTATGAATAGGGCACAGGTCATAATTGTGATGAGGACAGCAGTGAAATAACTCATCCCACTTCACTTGGTTTTAATTGGATCACTCTCTCATCTCCTAACTTCATTCAATGGCCTGTACCACACCATCTCAAACCATTATTCCTTATATTTTTTTTCTCCACCTATGTTAAGGTAGTATGAAACTTATTCCAATTAATCAAACATGTGTTCTGATAAAAAAAGAGTGTTTATCTAGAGTTCAGAGAGACATGATCAGAGCATTTGAATGTAAAAAAGTGGAAGCATCTCAACTTTTGTAAATGACAGATTTGATAGATGAGTTTATGAAATGGTAGAGTATGAATAATGTGTTAGTTAAAATGTAGTAATTGTTAGTGGTAACTTTGAATTTGATTGGAGTTAGAATGATATAGATTTGGTAATGGAGAGAGAGATAAAAACATAGAGGTAGTAAGAATGTCTTAAATACTAGTAGTTGTTAAACAGATTTTAGCAGTGTCTGCATTAGTTGGAGGTAGACATCTGTGTCCTATCACGGTCTAGGCTTCCATAAAAGCCAGTTTAATTTAATTCATTTTTTTTATATTTTTGTTAAAAAGAATTGGCCTGAGTTGGGGGGAGCATCATTTCTATTATGCAAAATGAGGTGTCTAGTTTCAATATTATTTCTATCGTTTTATAGAAAATGTAAAGATGTCACTTTCCCATTGCTTTAAATGGGTGAGTTAGGGAACCTGCAATTCAATGTCATGGAATTATTGATCTCGCATTTATAAGCATGGTTCACAATATGCCAAGTGTCTACTAATTCTACATAAAACATACGCACACTACTATTATTTATTTTATTTTATTTTATTCATCACAATTATCTGAATTAACAATGTCACAAATTAAGAAACATGTGATTCATTTTATTTCTACTTTGTAACAACTTATATATTATTAAGACTTTCTATGAAATATACATTTAGGAATAATTCCAAACTCGATAGCGGATAATATGATAAATCAACACACTATTGTTATAATAGATTTTTAAATAACTCTAATATCATATTAAGAACAGAATAAATCTAACTTTAACTTTATAAAATAAGTTTATGATGTAAAGTTTACACTCACCTATATATTATGAAAAATTATTATTTTCAGTCGATATATAATCGCTAACCATTTTATTTAACATAAAAAAAACACCATTAATGAGCTAAGAGAAATTTCACACATAAAATTTTTCTTAATTCTTTTAGTGTAATTTCCTTCTCTTTTCAATTTCTTTTATGTGTGTAGTTGACATCCAATTTTCTAATATAGTTTATTTTTAATTTATTTATAGGTCAACTTGTTGTTCCCAATTTATTTACCCTAATTGGTTAGACAAACATAAACCATAAACCTGAATAGTTACAAGTATTAAGCTTTCACAAGGATTGAATTAAAAATTATCTGTTACGAAAGTGGACTTTAAGCCTAACTCAACCCCATAAAACCAGCTCAATGAGGTGAGGATTGCACCCACTTATATACAATGAAAGGTACTCATCTCTAGTCGATGTAGGATCTCCAACATTATCCTTAATCAATCATAAAAAATTTAAAAGCTCGTATATTCAATATTGCAAGGATCTAGAAAATAGTTTTAGAGTAGAATTGGTATCTTTTAAATGATACCTAAATATTTTATTATAAAGTAAAAAGAGTATATAAATAGAAAATTCAGTTATTCAAGTTTCAGATTAAAAGAATCATCATCTCTCTAAAACTTATTTTTTCCCTTCCTCTACCATCTCTCTATCATTTTGATCTCCTCACTCATCAGATTGACAATCGGAGTCCGCCATTAGACTCCTAACAACAAAGACTACAAGGCTGATCAAAATCTTAGACAAAGTAAATTCTTTTTTATCCTTTTCCTTTGAGTCAGTTTTGATATGATTAGGTTTGTCTTTAGTATAGGTCTTTGCATGTGACACTATTAGCTTCAGGATTAGTCCCTGTTATCTCAGAGTCCTAGTGATTTAGTTAGATGTTTTATCATGACTTTCTGGTGTAGGTTAAAGTGTCATTGGGCTTTTTAGAAGTTGAAACTCTTAGTGAACACTTGCTACTCAAGTAAGGGAGAATAGTTTAATTTTTAATAAAACCCTAGGTTAGAGGACCTGGATGTGGGGGTGACGTGATCACCAATCTCAAATTTTCTTGCAGGATTGTTTGGTTTTGAGTAAAGTAGTGTTTTGATTGAACTTAAATTTAAATAGTTGATTTTGTATATTTTGTATAGTATATGTTTTTTTATGAGAATAAGTATCCAATGTGTTTTGTTTGGAATTAAAAGTGTTGAATGCTAGTATGAGTGAATTGAATTGTATTAAGATATAATTGATATGTGCACGAAATCCTAATTTTTAATTGTTTGTTTATGAATAATTTTGATTTATACATGTTAAATATATACAGGGTATTATGGATTTAAAGAGTAACTACCAAATTATAGCAAGGAATTGCTTCTTTGGTTTGATATACTTGAATATACACTAATTTGAATGAAAACTTTGGATGAAAATGTGTAATATATGGTTTCAACATATCTCGCTCAAGCGAGACAATTCTCACTTAGGCGAGAATAGAGTGAAAAATAGGGTACTCTCAGGTCTGTTTTCGCTCAAGGGATAAGAAATCTCGCTTAGGCAAAACCCATTTTCACCCAAGGGAAAGGAAATCGCGCTTAAGCGGAAATGGGATAAAAAATGAGGTGCTCTCAGGTTGATTTTCACTAAAGCGAGAGGATTTAAACGTAAGCGAGACTCATTCTCGCTCAAGCAAGATTACTTTCGCTCAAACTAAAAAAAAAACTTAAATTTTTTATTTTTGCCTATGAAATTCGAGTTTATTATATTTGTATTGTTCTTGAGTACAAATTTTATTTTTATTTAATTACGTGATTAAAAGTAAGTATTTATGCATTTATGTGAAATTTGTGATATATATTGAATTTTTTAGAAATTTAAACTTTGATGTGATTTAATGGTGTATTGACATGTTAAATGCAGTATGCAATGATGTGAAATGTGATCGAGACATAGTATTGCCAGGAAAGAAAATACCATGTTGAGATTTTTAGGGTAGTGTATTGATTTGTGATGTACTTTGAAAATGGATGATCCTGACTCTACTGGTATCTTGGAATCACATAGATCAAAAGTACGAGGTAATGAGAGTCGAATGAGGTTCATATGATTCTGTCTGTGATGTAAATTAGAACCTTTTTTATCATATGAATTAACCCTGTCATAGGAAGAGGTTGAACTTGAGATATTTTTATTCACATGGTTGTGTGGATTCACATTGGGTAGTATGGCAGGTGCATGTCTATGAGTTCTAATTTCAATACATTGGTCTTTCGGAAGTAGAGTCAAGTGTCTATGTGTTGTGGGTTAGTAGAAGTCTGACATGAGAAAGATGAATTATGAATTTTATAGACACTTGATTTCTTTGTGAAAATACATGAGGTTGATGCATTCATGCTTGTTAAGTTAAGTTTTTTTTTTTTTATATTTGAAATTTAAAAAATAGCTAGCTTACCCTGTTGTTTCCTTTGTGTTTTTTTTTTATATGTGATTATCGAGTATTTACACGAGAGCATATAATTCTACAGGCAGAAAATGTTTAATTTTTTTGAATATTTTGTTTTAATATGTGCACATATTAAAATCCTTATGAAGAGGGATATATTTTGAAATACTATATGTTTCCATTGTGTTTTATTTTTCTTATATGTGATTATCGTATATTTACACGGGAGCATATGATGCTACCACAGTGAGTAAAGAAAATGTTTAATTTTCTATAATATTTTGTTTTGAAATGCTTATATATTAAAATTCTTATGAAGAATGATATATTTTGAAATATTATATGTTTCCTTTTTCTTATAGGAGAATGTCGTGTATTTACACTAGAGCATATGATGCTAGAGGTCAGAGAACTCCACAATAAGCAGAGAAAATGTTTAATTCTCTTGAATATTTTGTTTTGAAATGTGTATATATTAAAATCCCTATAAAAATGGATATATTTCGAAATATTATATGATTAATATGTATACACATGTAAATATTTATTTGATAATATTTTATACATATTATGATTCTATATGTGAAAAATATAAGAATGTAAATACTTTAATAAAGAATCTCAAAACAATAATCACTTCAAATTCATACAATTTAGACTTACATATATTTTATGCTTACAATATATAACTTATTTTTGTTTTAAGTACTTAGTGAATTTGTCTTTCAAGTAATAAATTAAAAAAATTGGTTTGTATGTTATGATGTGAATACTCACTTTTAGAGTCACTTAAGTTTTTTTTCTAAATATAGTAAATTTTCATAAATTTACTAAGATATTTATAGTATTTTTTTCATTTATATATATATATATATATATATATATATATATATTAACTAATTAAAGATTAGGTAAATGATACAAATAAGAAAAGAGTAATTACTATTTTCTTAAATCTTGTGAGATAAATAAAAACTAAAATCTTAATAAAAAAAACTAACACTTAAAAAGAGATTAAGAGAGTATCACTCATTGATAAAGAGACACTAAATTTGATATTTATATTTTGAATTTTATCGAATATTATATAGGTTTCATAGGCTTGTTAGAGATAAATCCTACTTGATATTTAGTATTTATGCTGCAATTTATAAATACAAAATAATCATGTTTTTTTTTGTTTTTATTTGTTATAAAAGGGTTTACAACTATTGTGCCTTTGTATTTTATTATAGTTCTTGTACTTATAAAGAAAGAAAGAAAGTTATCATTTAGATGGAAACAAATTGTTAATATAAAAAGTTGTAAAATAAAACTGTAAAACCAATCAAAACGGAACTGTTAAAATGAGTTTAGTTTAATTAAGATATTTTTATGTTTTAAAAGAAACCAACACATATGATTCTTATGTTTGATTACAATGTATTATTCTAAAAAAATCAAAATCAAATCAAATTGCATTAGGAATATTTTTACTATTGTTTTGTTTGAGTGGATTGTACTACCAAATATTTTGAAGTTATTGTATAAAATCTCATACCTCCATAACTTTTGAAACTCTCATTTTAAGTCATTTATGTGTTCCTCCTACTTAAAGCATGTGAAGTGTAACTTCTTGCTCCCACGTGTTCCTTTTAGCTGACCACTCTTCTACTCATTGAATTGAATTAATACAAACATGAAAAATTTTAGAGTTTTTGATCATGATGGGTTATTTTTTTTGTTTTTTATCAAATTAGAGTCCGTTTAAAAAAAAATTACAAATTTAGGCAAGTCATGCCAATTCGGCACGACTTCATATGCACAAATTGTCTCAATTAGACATGGCTTCTGACATGTCATACTAAAGTCGTGCCAACTTGGCACGACTTCTGCCTTGTCATACTGAAGTCGTACCAACTTGACACGACTTTCCAAATACTATAAATTTTCATTTATCTATTTATTTCCAAATTCAATTCATTTTTTAATTAATCAAATAATCAAGTTATTGTATTACATTACCGTCAAACATGATCCATACACGATTATCTAATTTTTTGTTCCTTAAAACTAACACTCTTAGAAAATTATGTATCAAATTAATTTTTAACATTACATAACTTACTACCCAATATATAAACAATAAAATTTT
>Ga0123342_1001816_pt1 | contig 35999 bp, 25 predicted proteins | sample Turbeawhitnodule_FD_89960 | JGI IMG/M metagenome (GOLD analysis project Ga0123342, IMG submission 89960) | Root nodule microbial communities of legume samples collected from Mexico - Turtle bean Mexico white nodule | ecosystem: Host-associated > Plants > Roots > Nodule | place: Mexico: Nepantla... | reverse complement strand
TTCGTTGTCGCCTTTACCTGCGACTGCTGCTGCACCGCGGCGGCGACTGCTGGCTTGGCGTTGGAGGAACCAGGCTTCGCAGAGAGATAGAAACAAAAACCCTAGCGATGCTGTGAGGGAGGGAGGTTGCGACGGTGGCGAAACCGGCCAAACCCTAACCTAGCGAATCTTGCGATCGCTTTGGGGGCGCTTGAACCTCTTGACGTTTTAAACTATGTATTTGGTTTCTCCTTAAATTAGATATGACAATGTGAGCTGACCATCCTGCATAGGCTCATCTCATACTTGGCCTTCTCTACATAAAATGTGTGAACTATTTTTTGTAGTTCTTTCTGCATAAGAATTTTTTTTTCTAAAAGTTAATAAAAAATGTTTTTTTAAATAGAAATTTTGAATAAATTTAATGATTTTTTTATTTAGATGTATTAGATAAATGATCTCATAGTATTATTCTCACGAGACATACATAGTAAAATATTATTAAAAATTTTGAAATGTGAAATATGAGGTTGCATGAAGAAAATATGGAGGTGCAGATTTTTTTTTTTTTACATTTTAAAGTTATACGGGTCAGCTTAAGCGGACCCGGCGGATTGGAATAGACAGCCGACCCCGCATTTTTCTCACTGAGTCGCTGCACTTTGTCATCCCTACCTTAAATATTGATCTATTTATAATATATTAACAAATTATATGATTTTTTTTAGTTAAATGAATATAGATTAACTTGTCACAATTGTCCCAAAGAGTTTTTTGATTTCATAATTATACACCTAATATTATTTCAACCGTGAATGTTATAATTCTACGTTAATAAAATAATTACTTTTTGTTGACCTTCCAGGAACAATGCAAAACAAACCTAAGAGGCATCTTGAAAAAATATCTAATTCAAAAGAATATTAAACTTCACACCTATGGTGCAAAATGAGTTGGAGAAGAGAAGAATAAAAGTTAAAAAAAGAGTAAAGTAAAGCTGTAGTTGAAATACACAATTTGAAAGCTTGTGGAATTGGTTTATGAAATTGATTGTTCAGAAAATCCAAAGTTTATTTTAACCGAAACATTCTGAAAACAACAATTTATAAAGCATAATAAATTGTTAAAAAAACATTCCGAATGCGTTCTAAACTTTGCAATAAAGCTCTTTCCACGATGATAAATCTTATTAAAAAAGGATGTTCGAAAATGATCTTTCCGTAAGAATACTAAATTGGACTATTTGATATTTTCGCATGAGGTGCATGAAGAAAAAGCCCTTGCATGTTAAAAAATACATTCAACTTCAAAGAATTTTCCATCATCAATAGCAATTTGTAAAAACAATAACAAATGAATTTAAAGTTAAAAAATCAATTAAAAATAAGATTAAATATGTTTTTCCTTCTTGTATTACAACACATTAATTTTTTTTTTATTTGTGAAATTAATTCAATTTGAGATTTTACTTCATCAAATTAAAAATTGTTATAGTGAACATCATTCTCCAATCAAAACAACAACGAATCTTTTAAAAAATTAACAATCTCTGAAAAAACTAAAAATTATTTTGATGAAAAAACACATGCGGAAGCAACACACAATCATGAATCAACTATAGAAAATAAACAACACAAGATTTAACGTGGTTCGGTCGCCAACTGCAACCTACATCCACACGGACAACTATTAGGTTTTTATTCTGTTCTGTTGCACACTAATTACAAGTACAATGATCTCTTTAAATAGAAATTATATAAAGAACACAATGATTAAGCCCACACACTAAACATGGTGCTTAGTCAACCCAACCTAATTGGTCCTGATTTCATACCCAACAATCTTCCACTTGACGCCACAAAACAATGTTTAGCTGCGCTTCAACTGTGTACAATGATTAAGCTCACTCACTAAACATGATGTCTAGTCAACTCAACTCAGTTGGTCTTGACTTCATACCCAACACATTTTACATATTTTACATAAGAATTCACTACAATTATTTCCATACTATCATACTATAGATGTATAGATAGTCTAAAATTTAAATCAGAAAAAAATCAATTTTATATTATAATACTAAAAAAAAAACATACTTAACCCCTAAAAATATAATATTTAATATTTCTAATTACAATTACAATTGTGAACGGTTTTTAAAATTTTAATATTAGTCTGAAAATAATTACCCTGCACATACCAAATTAATCACAATATCTTCTTTTGAGATGATAAATGTTGCTCAGCCTAAGTCGTCCCATATAGTTTACTTTAAAAGTATAAAATAGATGCATCTATATTTTTTATATATAACTAATTAATATTGTTAATCTGAAACTATTTTTTCATAAACTTTACATAAGACACAAGTGGTATGTCTTCTACGGTTCTTGATGGTGACACTCCGAATATGAATAATCCGAATTTCATGAGCATAAATAAAAATATAATAATTAAAAGAATATTGATTTACGAAAATTAGTTATTTGATAAAAAGAAATTCTCTATAATTTTAAGAAATAAGATTAGATTTGGAACGAGTGTAGAGATATGTTGGTTAACTCGTAGATGGTGGTGCGATTAAATTTTTGAAGCCCCACCCAGTTTTCTCCGGTGTGTGATCCGATCCCGAATGTCCTCAGTTTCCAAGCAAAGCACAGCACAACACTTCTCTCTCTCTTTCAGATCCCAACGAACCCCAAAAAATTTCAGACTCAGGAATTCATCACATTAACGTAACAGAATCATCAGCAGAGTTGAATTGAAATCGCAATCGTAATGTGATGGATTCCCCACCTTCCCAGCAATCGTGGGGAAGGTCACCCACCTCCCTCTCTTCTTCTGCCTCACTTTCCAAATCCAATTCCAATTCCAATTCCGATTCCATTCAAAGCCTCTCATCGATCCTCAATAACCCTCACGCCTCTGACGCCGCCTCCTGGGGCGCTTGGTGGTCATCCGCCTCCGCCGTTGCGCCGCCCGAATTCGCGCCAATCGCCGCTGCCAAGGCCGCCTCCGAGGTCTCCCGATCGGACTTCCAGCACTACGTTGCCCCTATCGCCGAGGCCTACCATCGCTTCGAGGACATCCGCAACCACACCTCCAAGGAACAGATCAACGACCTCGCCAATGCCGCTGCGGCCTCCGGCCAGGGTGAGGCGCTTGTTGCTTGCCTCCGCGAGGTCCCCGCGCTCTACTTCAAGGAGGACTTCCGCCTCGAGGACGGAGCCACGTTCCGCGCTGCCTGCCCCTTCGCCAACGTCGCCGAGAACCTCGCGCTGCAGGAGAAGCTCTCGCACTACCTCGATGTTGTAGAGCTCCATCTCGTGAAGGAGATCTCGCTTCGCTCGTCCTCGTTCTTCGAGGCGCAGGGGCAGCTGCAGGACCTCGATGCTAAGATCCTCCACGGTTGCACGCAAATTCGCCATCTCAAGGATACTATTCGCCTACTCGACGCCGATTTGGTCCAGGACGCGCGCCAGATTCAGGAGCTCAATGGCACCCGGACCAACCTCTTGGCGCTCCTACAGAAACTCCGGCTTATATTCTACGTCAACCAGGCCCTCTCAGCTCTCAAATTGGTACTCTTGCTTTTGCATTTTTCGTTGTGATGTTTCTGCTTTCCGCCGTTGTTGATGTTTTTGTTAAGAGTGTAGCGATGTGAGTGTCGAAACTTTGCTGAGTAGGATTGTGAAGATTTGCGCTAGAGGAGAAACTTAGATGTAATTCCTCACATACTTTTGGAGCTGTTATACAATCAGAATTATATAAGTAGTTGGCGTAATAAAAGTTTACGGTAAAGATCAACATAAGCAACATCGAAAATACCTATGAAATTGTATCTGAGTTTGTCCCATGCGAACCTGTGCTTGTGTTTTAGAGTTATTGTAGTTTGGTAAGGTTGTGGATTAATTTGGGAATTTTAAGGTGGTTGTTTAATTACTAGTTGTCGTGTCATGAATGCTGATGGGGGAAATGATTCTCTGTATTCAAGGTCAGAGATACCTCCTCAAGAAAGGATAAGGAAGAGGCTCATCATTCTATTCAGCACCTCGATAAAGGAAATTACAATGATAGGCAGTCAATCTAGACCATGGCTCATTCAAACAGAATTCCTTATAACCAATCTAACAAATTGCCAACTCAGCACTAACAGAATCTAACAGCAAATTCTAGAACATATTATTCCTCTCCTCTCAGTAATAAACATATTCTGAATTTCTTTTCTGATTTTCAATCCTTTTGGGCCTAATGGTCTGGGTCTTTCTCTCTGCATGTTCACATCGATACCACCCCATCAGAAGCAACCTTGCCCTCAAGATTCTTCCAAGAAGTGTCATCTGGAGAAAGACCTTGCTACTGCACTACAGCCATCTTAAGTGAACTTCCACTTACAGATATTTTCTTGAACCCCACTGTAGCTAATGGAGAAACTAATGGACTATTGTCCACTAATTGGAATGAAACCTCGTTAGAGTAGGAAGGGGGCTCCTTTGTGCTTTCAAAAGTAGCCATGAGCCAACCTCAAATGTTAGGTCCCTTTGGTGTTAATCTGCTGCGATTTTCATATCTTTTTGAGCTTTTGACAAATTCTTGTGGAGTAATGTCCTAAGCTTATCTCTGCTGATTAAGTGAATCACAAGCTGCAATGGGAGATGATACCTTAACACAGGAAAGAATGGAAGGAGGCAATTTCCCATACATGATTTGAAAAGAAACCTGAAGCAGAGTAATTTGAAGTGCTATAGTGAAATTCAACCCAAGGCAGAAAGGGAAGCCGTTGATCAGGTTTGGTATGAGCAAAAGCTCAAAGGTGTTGCTCAATAATTCGATTTAGTACCTTTTTTGCTTGTCTGCTTGTGGGTGATAAGAAAAGCTCATTCGAAGAATTGTGCCATTCAACTTGAATAGGTTTGTCTAGAATTTGCTAATGAAAATGGGATCTCGATCCAACATGACGCTCTTAGGGAAACCATGATGTTGACAAACAATGGATGCTAGTGTGGCCTCTTATAGGAGATTCCTGGAGCTCTTTGAGGAGGAGGTCTTTGAATGTTAAAGTGGTTCTTACTCAAATCTTTCTGTGTTGCAACAATAGACCATTATGGAACTTAAATTTATGAACTGAGTCCAAGTTCGAGTTTGAGGTGCATTTATCAAGAATTTCTTGAAACAAAGATCTAATTGAAGGTTGTGCTTCAATTCGCCTAGAAAAATAAATTGAGGGACTAAGAAGGACAAACACGCCACAAATTCTATTTATGGGAGTCAAGGAAAAGTGTCAACAATTGTATTTGTCTTCCTTGACTTAAAATGAATATCATAATGGTAGCCCAATAATTTAGTAAATAATGTTGTTGCTTTAGGGTTTGAATGACTTCATTCAGGAGCTCTTTTGAGCTACAATGGTCCATTTGGATTATAAAACAATAACCCATTAAGTATTGTCACCTATGCTTCACTGCACTAGTGATAGCATGGAGTTTGCGTAAATAAGTGGATGCATGCATCATGCAGGGACAAAGAAGCTTTCTGAAACAAATAAGTGGGTGGCAGGAGTGGAGAAGGACTGCCCCAATTGCATTTCTTGAAGCATCTGTTTGCACAACAAGAGGTAAAATAGAATTGGCAGAGATAAAATCTAAGTTTTAACCATAGCTCGTTTCAAAGTGTCAAAGTCTCTGAATTCTAAAACAATTTATTTCTTTTAGTAGATTGGTCAACAATTGAGCGAATGCAACATTTTGATGAATAAAATAAATTTGCAGTAAAATCCCGACAATCTTAAGAATCCTTGCAACACTTTCAAAGTATTTGGTTGTGGCCAATCGAAAATGGACTGTACATTTGTTGGATCAGGGGCTATAGTTCCATGCATCACCATATGCCCCAAATATTCTGCCTATTGTTGTCCAAAGAAACACTTTTGAGGTTTCAAGAAAATTGGTGTGCAACCCTAATGGAAACCGCTCATGCTTAATGTTTCCAATGCAATTCTTCAATTGCCTTGTAAACCAACATGTTGTCAAAAAAAATAAAATCACATTTCGCTGGAGTAGTGTTCGGAAGATCTCATTGTAGTTCTGAAAGTTGCTGGGGTATTACATAGCCCAAAAGGACAAAAGAAGAGGATCGGTATTCTATTTAGCAACTCAATTAAGGAAATTACAATGATATTTAGCTAATCTAGGTCACGTGCTTATTCTAACAGAATTTCTCTTAACCAATCTAACAAATTGGCAACTAAGCAGTAACAGAATCTAACAGAGAATTCTAGAACTTATTATTCCTCTCCTCTTAGTGATAAACATATTCCAAATTTCTTTTTGTTTAGCAATGCTTATTGATTCAGTGTTGGACATTTATTTGTTTAGTTTTTGACCTTTTTCTTGTTATTCTGGTTGTGTTTTAGTATTGCTATTTTTGAGGCTTTCAAGTTGATGTGGTTTTGCTGTGATACAGCTTGTTGCATCTGCAGATTGTGCTGGAGCACTGGATGTGACTGATGATTTGCAACATTTACTGGTATCCCTTTAATCATTGTGCAATATGGTGCAGATGTATTTGCTTGTATATGATGGTCTTGGGATGTATACTGTTTTTAATTTTGCTTGATGAAACTAGAGATTAATGCTTAGCTGATGTCAGTCATTTTGATGAACTTGGGTAGTTTTTTTGATAGACTGTTTATGACAGAGCATGATGGGATTCCTGACAGTTGAAGAGAAAATTCTGTTCTAATTTATCTTGTTCATTTCCTGTAACTTTGGCAGGATGGAGATGAGCTCAGTGGTCTACATTGCTTTCGACATCTTAGAGATCATGTAATAGGCTTTATAGAATCCATAAACAGGTACACCTTTTATGATGTACTAATTGCATCTGAAAATTCAGTAAACAGTGCTTTCTACTTTCTTGATTTTATGGAGCTGAGTAATAATTAGAAGATAATAGCGTTGAGCTAATTGCTTAGATGGGTTGATCAATATTTACCTATTGAGTCATAAGATTTAGACACAATGAAAAAATAGCTTGAAATACATAGAGTTAATGTGTAATTCTATTGTATTCTACCATACTCATAAGTCTGATAGTAATAATTTTAAACCAGGAATTGATCACAAAACATTCTAACCTTAAGTCTATGGAACAAAATTGTAGACATACATTGAATATTACTATCCAGTAGCAACTTAACCTAGTTCTAGTCCAATCTCCAAAGTTTATACCTTTGTTCTGTCTCCTTATTCTATTCATCTTCACATTCAATCTCAAAGGACGGACAGATAGGAAGAAATAGATAAATAAAATAACTTTTTCTCTCCTCACTAAGGAAGAACAGTGCTTTTTGTCAATGTATCATTATTCTTTTCTCTACAGAAACTTCAGCTTCAGTTTCTGGCTTTGGGTAGCATTGGTTCATTACACATTTGGTCCATGACTCTCACTTTCTGTACTGAATCTTATAATTCTGCCAATTTGAGCAGTTACTCTGACTACTGTGTGATTGGCTCTTCAATCTATCAATTATGTCAAAAATCATATCAAATAATTTTATGCAATTAATGATTTCAATAGTATGTTTAGGAAGTAATTCCATCTTATTTTGAAATATTTTAAACTTCTTTGTTTTTTAAACATGTTTTCTTTGTCCATTGGTATTCTGAACTTTGAAATCTTGACTTTTGGTTATTATACATTGCTAAAATTTTAAATATGTGAATGAAAAGGCTAAAGTTATATTTTGTATTGGACAGTTAGTAATGTATTGTATTATTTTGTAGCATTCTTTCAGCAGAGTTTATTCGAGCTTCCTTACAAGATGCTGCAGAAAAAGATGGGATAATTTTATCCAAAGCTAAAGCAACAGCCTCCCTTCCAATGAATGGGAAGGATGATGATGTAAGATTGTATCTTTGTTTATTTTTCTCAATGCTTTTTCTTTAATTTTCTATGACTCCTGTGGTGGAAATCTTTCAAATCTTTACCATTACTTTTTTGAGTGGGTACTGTTTCCTATGGGGTTTCTTTTGCTTTAACGGGTCAAGATACAGCAAAATGAGTTGTGCTTTATTATCACTGTGCCAATAGGAACTTACATTTCTGATGGAGTTCATGTAAACACGTATAGGTTAACTTTACTAAAGAAAAAGTGAACGGTAACTTTTTATTTGTATGAATTTGAAGTAGTAAACTTCATAAACAACCTGCTTAACGTATTGTTATCTTTTAAGATACTGTTTTTATCTCATTTGCAACAAAACTCACAATCTCTTTGCATATCAATCAATAATAGAAATTCCTTTGAAATGAGCTCTACCAAGGATCAGGAGGCTATAAAAACATCTTTCGACAAATAAATGGGAAAGCAGACACCCTGGAAAATATTAACATTACTCTTCTGCCATGTACATGAATGAACTGCTAAAACAGCACACTCAATCAATCTGCAATGATATCATACCCCCCTCATTGGTAATCTCCCTAAAGGATATCATAACCTCTCTTCTACTCAATAAAAATATTTTTCTTTTAAAATAATCTACAAGGAGAAAGGACAAATCCTGGGTTGATCAAGAACACAACCAGAGTATGTCATAAAAGAGCCTCTTTGCAGTGCAGAAACAAATGGGTCACTATTTCTTATTAAACTTGCACATGATTGGTATTGGCATTGGCATCTATTGTGAGGTACTATGAGAGAAGAAATAGGAGAGTTGCAGCTGAACCAAACCTTTGAATTAAACATTACTAATTTCAGCTGCATAACTAAGGTGTGAGGTATGATTATTATATTTATTTATCTTATGAAGGATCTCTTTCTAAGAAAGATCTGTGTTTAGGAGGGTAGTGCAAAGGTTTCAAATTTATGCATTTGAGTAAGATTTTTGTTGAGAAAACACATGAAGAATCCAAAATCCAATTTCGTGTGTGCTGGAACATAGATGAGTAGTAAAATAAAGTAATGATAGAAGGGTAAATGATGCTAGCCTAGGGTTTGTTTTTGTTCCCTTTTTCTTAATGGTATTTAAGTGTGTTGTAGATGATTGATATAGACTGGGGTGTCAATCTAGTTGGGATTGCAGTCTTGTATATGGTGATGGCAATGGGGCGGGGCGGTTTGGGTTATGCCTAAACCCTAAACCTTAAATGATTTAATTCGATACAATTGAAGTTTACGTTTCCTAAAATGCAATGCATCATTTTAAGAAAATCGCATAATGGAAAAAAAATGTGTATTTGGAATGATGATGAGAGAAATTAATATAGGGATATGAGTGAAGCTGATGGATATCGAATGAGTTGAACAATTAAGAGAGAGAATGAAAAATTGTATAATGTAAAAGAAGGATTCTTCAAATGAAAAGAGATAGCATCAAAGAGAACAATAAAAAAAAGTATTGTAGGTTACTTAATAAATTAAGGATGGTTTAGTAATTTAAAATAGTGATGGATATATATAGGGACACAAATGAGGCGGGTATGTACATACCCATATTTATGCCCATACCCAATTTAAAACATTGGGCATTACCCATACCCATACCCTGTCAATGCGGAGATTTTCCATCAAAATCGGGACAGGTTCTGATAATACCCAGGTGGACTGGTTTATTTGTCATCTCTACTTGTATACTAAGATGCTTTTGCTCATCTTTTATTAAAAAAAAGTTCTTATTGATTCTTAATGACTTAATTTTTACACACTGCCCAACAATTAATTGAGTACTCTGTTTTGGCTTTTTCCAATGATTGAGTAGCTGAAAGTCGCACAATGTAAAGTCATATAGTTGTGAAATTTGAGGATGCAGTTTGTGATCTAATCTGTTTCATGATCAGGTAAAGTTGGAAGAAGAGGAAAGCAATAATTTCAAAGATTGTCTGCTTCCTACTGTAATTGGATTGCTCAGAACTGTAAGTAATTAGCTGTATTTATCTTTGAGTAAATTATTGTTTAGGCTAGTTGTGAAAGTTTGAGTATTACTTTTTGTTGAGGAATAATCTTTTGTAAGATCAGTGCAGTGAGATTTCCCCTTTTTATTTTTGAGGTTTGATTGTCCATTATCCTTTTTCAAGACATGTAAATACTAACTGATAGAAGAAGGAAAGAAAAGAAGCAGAAAAATTACTTTGTATGAGATCTCATGCCATATAGAACGTTACTGTTTCTGAGCTACTATATACAAAGAAACAATGTCTTTAGTGTTCCATATTAATCCAATGCATATGATTCCAATTTCCAACCTCTTGAAATTGCATGCATTTTTTTCTTTTCTAAATGCCATTTTCAGAATTGTGTAACTTATTGAGAATAGGTTAGCTTATTAGAATAGGCTAACTTATGCATAGTTTCCTATTAAACCTATATGGTAGGATTTATCATTATTTTCTGTATATTTGATGTAAGGAACTCCTGTACATGAATGAGTGAGCTAAGAGATGATACATACTCTTAAGCTATTTTTTTTTTTCCATATTTCATTCTCAAGTTTGTAGTAAAATCTATCCTAGTAAGATTTGTTGAACCTATCACGTGTCACCTACTATTGGATCACCCACAAATATCTAGGACCACATTTGAGATGTCCATTCATTGTTGTGAGGAGGTTTTGTTGGAGATTCCATATTGACTAGAGATATGGCTGCATTATAGTAAGTAGGGACAAACCTGATCTTATAAGTCGATTTTATAGGATTGAGTTTTACCTAAATCCACTTTCTAAGATGGTATCAAAACCTTTTCTAGTGAGGTTTGTTAGATATATTGTGTCACTTGCTATTGTACCACCTATAAGTAAATATCTAGTCTCACGTTTGAGATATCCAATCCTTGGTGTGTGGGTTGTATTGGAGATTGTACATCGACTAGAGATATGACTAAATTATTGTAGGTGCAAACCTCACTTTACAAGCTGATTTTTTGAGTTGAGATAGGCTTAAAGTTCTCTTTGTAAGAAATACAAAATTGATCCATGCAATCAATTAAATCTATGCATGATTTGAAACTATCGAAGAAGAATAATGCTTTGTGGAAACTTCTAGAGATGTTACGAAAGCTTTTAATTGTTCTTGACAATTTCCACTGAACAATTAGGGAAAGAAAAACATGGAAGGAGATTGAAAAAGGAGGAAGACCCCACAATCAAGAACGATTGCTAAATCGAGAAAGATTTGCCACTTTAAATTAGCAATTCTAGGATAAGAACAACAAATTCTATTCAAGAATCTAGAAAGAATTTCTCTCAAGAGCATAAGTTTCTATTCAAAATATGTCTTAAACTAATTACAAAAGTCAATATAAGCCTATTTATGTTGTGGACTCAAGACTACTTGACCCATCCACTAAGTTATCTAATTAGCTAAATGAAAATAATGTCCTTAAAGAGTCTCTGATTACAAAACAATATAGAAACAAATACGAAGACCCAATAGAAAAAAATATTCTAATCCCAAGCCTTCTTCTTGGTCCTTTGTCCATGCATTCATCATCACAAAAAGGTATTATATGTCAACTCATGTCACCTTTTTTAGGACACACCTTTCTTCTTGTCCTTTAGGGAAACCTGTACTTACATTCAATAGGTTTTCCCTCTTCCATTTTCCAGTCCTTTAATGAAGATTTGCCTTCATCCAGTTGTCATAGTTTACTTAATGTTGTCTCACCACCCTATCTTACATGTCATTGTAGAAGACAAAGAGCTCCTTCCACAATGTCTTAAGCTTCTTGTGATTCCAGTTATCCTCCAACAACTTCCCTTACCATGGATCTTTCCTCCTTAACATCTTCCTATGTCTCCAATTTAGATTGGCCCATTGCTATTGGGAAATGTTTCCAATCATCTTGAGTTATCATCATCTATCTCAATTATACTTTTTTTTTTTGTTTTCTCTTTGTCTACTACTGCCACTCTTAAAGCAATCCATGAGGCACTTGGTAATCTTGGATGGAGATAAACCATGATTGATGAATTGTAGGCTTATGCAAACAATGGCACATGGGAGCTTGTCCCTCTTCTCCCTGGGAAGAAGGTTGTTGGTTGTAGATGGGTCTATGTTGAAGTTGGGCCTAATGGTGAAGTTGATCAACTTAAAGTTGGTAGCGAAGGAATATACTCAAATTTATGGCCTTGACTGAGATACTTTTTCTTTCGTGGTCAAGATCAACACAATTCGGCTCTTCCTTAATATGGTTACTATTCATCATTGGTCACTTCACTAGCTTGACATTTAAAATGTCTTCCTTTGTGGTGTCCTCAAGGAGAAAATTTATATGGAGCAACCTCTTGGATTTGTTGCTTAGGGGAGTATGGTCTGACTTGTAAATTATGTTGGTCTCTCTATGGACTAAATCTGTCACCTAAAGTTTGGTTTGGTAAATTTTGTTAGTTTCACTATGTAGAGTTTTGGATTTAAACAAAGTGAGACAGATCATTCAGTTTCTATAAGGATTTCTCAACTAAATGAGCACTTATTCAATCATTTCCAAACCAAGGACCTTGGCTATCTTAAAGACTTTCTTGGTACTGAAGTGGCTCAACCAAAAGGTGTTGTAGTTTCATAAACAAAATATGCTTTACATATATATTGTAAGAGATAGACTTGACGAATTACAAGCTCATTGATAGTCCTATGGACCCAAATCAAAAGCTAATGTTGGACCGAGGTGAAACTTTTTCAGACAGAGAAAAATATAAGGTTGGTGGGAAAACTTATCTATCTCTCTATTACAAGACCTGATATGTGTTATGGAATTGGGTGGAATATAGATCTATGGCTTTGGCTTCCTATGAACTTGTCTGAATTAAGCAACTCCTTCAAGAGTTGAAATTTTGTGAAGTTGAGTTGAAAAATGATAGTGATAATAAAAAACCCTTTATATTGCCTCCAATCCATAATTTCATTAGAAAACCAAATGCACAATGATAGATTGTCATTCTGTTGGGAAAAGTTGTTGTCCTAAGACTTGTGGGTTTTTTGACGTTGAGACACGAAAGATTTGATACCAATGACTAAACCCATATAAGAGACCAAAACCCTACATCAAATCCAAAATCTTAAGGCAATAGGTTTGTGAGTCTTTCTTCTTATATTGCTTATGTTCCTCATTTTTACCGAATGTGAGACCTTCCCACTCACTTGAATTCATAATATTTTCCTCTCATATGTAAGTTCCTTTCGCATTTGTACACCTTTCTCTCAAGCTAAAACATTTCTTAACTTAGAGTACCTTAGTGATGATCCTTACTTGAACTGTCATTCACCACAACTAGACACACTCTCATAAACCCCTGTCAAGAAGACTTTTGATGGAAGAAATCACAAACTTAGGATTCTTCTCCTACTCCAATGAGCCATGAGCAAACCTATATTAGAGACTAAGACAATACCTGCAACCCAAAACCTTAAGGCAATAGGTTTGTGAGTATTGTGACTTATATATTGCTCACCTTGCTTATTTTTTGTGACCTTGCAATTCACTTGAATTCATGACATAAAGTATGGTGGATCAAAGTTGGTGCATACAATTTATATGCTTTAGCTTGAGGGTGAGTGTTAAAGTAGTTTTTATTATTTTGTTGTAAAGATTATATAAAGATACTTTTTGAGTGTATCTAGCTTTAGGCTAAGTGCATAACTCATTTTGATTTTTTGGTCATCCTCTAAATTCAAGTATATGGAGGCACACCAATCTTAGCTTAGAGGTAAAAATTGGACACCATACCATACAAGTCACGCGGCTATATCATTTTCTCCCTCATGCAAAACAATGGAGATGTTGAGAGAGATGTTTACCTTAGAATATGATTGGGGTGGATTAAATGAAGGCGTGCTTATGGTGTTCTATGTGACCGAAATATACTGCCCAAGCTTGAGGGAAAATTTTCATATCTATAAGCAAGACTTGCATTGTTAAGCTATAAAAAAGCTAAGAATAGAATAAACTTTATTTGGATTAGATGAAAATGTTTCATTGAATGAGTGGGTGTACCAGACAAGATTTTTCTTCTTTAGTTTACCCTGTTTCTTCTGGCTCCTTTAGCTACTCATTTGTTTGATGTGTTTTTATCTCCCTTGGTATTTCTTTGTGCTGGGAATTATGCATGCTAAGTGATTTCACATTCTTTATTGGCATGAGCTTGGTGTTCTTCTGAGAAACATTGCTATAAAACATCAAGATACACCGAGGGCTGATATGAAGAGTGCTATTAAGACCTGGACTTGGCTTAATTTGGTTAAACATTACCTTATTTTCAGGCTAAACTTCCCTCAGTTCTGAGGACTTATCGAGATACACTGACTGGTGATATGAAGAATGCTATTAAGACTGCCGTTGCTGAGTTGCTTCCAGTTCTTGCTTCTCGAGGTTCAGAGTCAGAGTTCTTTTCTGGAGACAGAACTGTAGATGCAGATGGTGAGAATTTCTTTAGCATATACTTTTATGTGCTTCTATTGTGTTTTGTTTTTGTGGGATCTGTTCTATTTTCAACTTGCTAATCCTAAATAGTAACTCAGGTGGAGGTGCATCACTTGCTAGCAAGTTGAGGAGTCTATCATCTGACTGCTTTGTTCATCTTTTGAGTGCTATTTTCTTGATAGTACAGGTAATTTATACTTGGCAATTGTTAATTTGTTAGATGTCTAGACTAGAATATTGCAGTCTTTTGAAATGTATTCACTTTTAAAAATATAGATGATGTGTGTTTATGGCTAGGAAGCCTTGGCACGGCTCCTAAAGAGTTGTCACGTGTTCAGCACTTTTTGAATTCTGACACTCTTTGGACAGGTGTCGGATACTCATTTGCAGTGTGGATTATAAAATATTTTTTCTCTTGGCTTAAACACTTCTCTGATAAAGCTAGGACTTGGGCCAAATTCAATTTACATTATATTATAAAATATAAATTACACTAATGCCTCCTAAAGTTTTCTCAAATTACATCGAGACCCCAGTTTTTTTAATTTTACACAAACCTCCATTTTGTTTTAAAAACTTTCCATTGTCAGCTCTTTTCACACTACATATGCATCTCCTTAAGATTGTCTGCAAAGGGAGACCACTGTACTGGTGAAAAAAGCGGGTGTGAAGTGTACTTTGAAAAAATCTCAAGGGATGTCAGATTAATTTACTATACTATAAATGTTAAAATTTAAAATCACTTAAAATATTATAATAATAGTAACAATATAAACCCAAAACACGAGGCTCATTACCATAGGACTTGAGCAGTTGTTTTAAGAGATATGCTTCTTTTAGCTGTGTGCTGGGATTTATTTTAGCTGTGCCATTGTGAAGCTCAACACCTTCACTTTTAGAAGGTGAATAGAAAATCGTAATTCAATTCTCACTATTTGTGTGTTTCTGCAGTGTCATGGTGTCCTATAGACATTAGCTGTGTTCTGGGGTTTGTGTCATGTCTGGTGTTTAAGTGTCTCAGGATTTCTTATCTTCCATTTAGTTTTTTTTTTTTCTGTTAAACTACTTTTCTTATAAGATAAATAAATGTGAAAGACATAGAAGATCATGTAGCTTTGTTGTGAAATTATGTGTTGAACTCATTGCAAGTGTGCAAACATTGTATCAATCCCAAATAATTGTGTGGAGTGGCCATGCTGACCACACAACCACTATGCCATATAGTAGGATGGTGTTAGGGAGGAGACTGAACTGACCAAACGGACTACAACTATATTTTAGAAGAAAGAATAGGAGGGGAGATTGGTAGGTTTTGGAAGTTAACGGTGGGTGTAAATAGCCCTCCTAGTGAAGAGAGAGCGTATCTTTTTTGTTTTGTATAGTCCACTGGGATATCTAGTGTGAAAGGATTGTGCTCCATTGGGTACACTTGTGAACAATCTTTTGGTTACTAAACGAAATAGTTCCTTCCTTCTATCTTCTCTCAATTTTTTCCTTGTTTGGTTCCTGAAAAGAATTAATTTGTTTTCTGAAGGAAGGAATCTAACAGATGGTCACCATTTTGAAGATTATGGATACAAATTAAACAATTTATCTACATATATATAAATGCTCAGAAATAAAAAATATCTAAATTACAAGCTTACTCAAAATCAATAACCAATGTCAACAATTTTTTTATCCCAATATACGTGAGGTCTACTGCATGGTTTGCACGATGCTATTGAGTTCGGTTCAAGACCAAATTCCCAGGTGTATTATTCACTATTAGCTTGCTTTTAACAATTTCATCCGATGTGCTTCGTAGTCCCCCTCTCCACATAGCTAAAAACCCTGCAATATACTGTCTTCACTATAGTGCCTTCTTTGTAGATGTCCAATCCACCTTAACCAAATTTTTATCGTCTTTGCATCATGGTGCCAACCAGTATTTTGTTGTGAACAGTCATTTTGTATCCTGCCTTTTCTTCTGTGGCCACACATTGATCTAAACATGATCATTTTTACTTCTCTTGCCTAAACATTGTCAATTTTACTACTACCTTTTTCTCTCACACTTCCCCTTTATAAGCCATTATTTACTATCATAGAGTGTAGCTGAATGTATAGCAATACAACAAATTTTGAGTTTGGTAGGTCTCAAACAGCCCCTGATTCATTTCTTCATTTTAACCATCTAGCCTGTATCTGGTGTCTGACATCTTCATTGAATTCCATATCATTTTGTAATATTTATTCCAAATATTTGAAACTTAGAAACTTGTAATATGACATTTCTCAGTTTTACATCTAATAAATTTTCCTGTTTTTTTGCTACATTTCAATGCATATATCTATGTTACTTATATTCAAGTGAAAAGCCTTTTATTCCATAGTGTTGAATTTTTGTGAAGTTGAGAAGATGAAACTATATTGTGAAAATATCCCCCCTTCATATTGCCTCCAATCTAGTGGTACATGAGAGAACAAAACATGTAGAGATCGATTTCCATTTTGTGAGGGTGAAGTTGTTGTCCAAGGAACTAACTACTGCATTCATTAACACTAATGACCAGCTACCACACATTCAAAGTCTTTAACATGGTCTAGAATTCAGTTTATATGTTCTAAGCTTGGTGCATACAATTTATATGCTTCAGTCTGAGTGGGATTGTTGAAATTGGCGATATTATTTTGTTGTACAGCTTTCATTAAAACTGTTTTTGGGTGTACCTAGCTTTAGGTTAAGGAACATAGGCTGTAGCCTTCCTCTTTGAAATATAATTGTCCTCATAATTTTATAAATACATATACATCAGCTGAGATGATACTTACTGATATTTGGCCATCTCTAAAAGTGAAATCATGCTAGCTGTGCTGTGCATGGGCATAGTTATCAATAGTGTGCTATAGAAGCATAGTAATGCCATATGCAGGTTACTGAATTCAGTTATACATTATTTTGCAACTAAGTTGTTTTAAGAGTGATGTAATAAGATTTTTTTCCTTTTAGTGATTGCAGGCACATTTAGTGCGGGCTGCTGAAATGAAAAGGGCCATTGAATGGATTTTGAACAACCGTGATGGTCATTATGCTGCTGATTCAGTTGTGGCAGCTATTGCTCATGGTGCTGCAGCTGCAGAAACATCCCAAGAAAGTGAGGTTCATGGTACTACACTTTTGCCATATTCATCACAAAGAAGTGTTGCCAAGGGTTCTTCATTTCAGGGAAAATCAATTGATGCTGTGAGCTCCTACAACATGTCAAAAAATTTCAGGTTAAACCTTGGTTCTTGTTTCCGATATATAGATCTGAGAGGATTAGATTAAACCTTTATAGAGTCCGTTATGTAGCAATGCTTCTTAATAACACACTATATGTCAAGACCCAATTTATCCGAAAAGCTGAAGTTATTAGATGGATACACATGAATGGTTTTATATCTTTTAACAGTTTCTATTCTGTCATTTTATAGTATGCCTGCCAAATATGAAAGGGAGGGGGGGCACAATTGAAACAAAAAACATTTGTGTTGTAGTTTTGCATCATTATACTGTTTTCCAGCTTAGGTAAAACATCGTTTTTTAACTTTTTGATTGTACATTTTCAGTTTCTTATTAAAGGCTGTGGATGACATTTTTTAGAATGTTCACTCCTGTTATTCACTTGTGAAAGTAGTGATAGATGACACAAGCTTCATGATCACTTGGCATTAATTTATTAACAATTGGGAATGACATTGTAACATAGGCGATACATTAAATATGGAGTAATTTGTTTTATCATGCAAGATTAATACCTTGTCACCTCAACGATTAAATCAGTATGCAAGCTATGCTAGACCCTTCTGCTGCTATTTTGCTGTTGTACTGAATTTCTTTTTGCTGGTAACAAATGGCACTTTCAGGGTTTTCATCTCTTTAAAAATGAAGATACTGGGGACATCATTTGAATTCACTTACTACTTCTAAAACTCATAAAAAAATAAGAGAGAATACATTTCGGATCTTTTTTGTGTTCTTCAATAACTGTGTTTTAGTTGTCCCATCTATCTCCCTTCTGCTGCTATTTTGCTGTTGTACTGAATTTCTTTTTGCTGGTAACGACTGGAACTTTCAGGGTTTTCATCTCTTTAAAAATGAAGATACTGGGGACATCATTTGAATTCACTTACTACATCTAAAACTCATAAAAAATAAGAGGGAATACATTTCAGATCTTTTTTGTGTTCTACAATAACTTCGTGTTTTAGTTGTCCCATTTCCCTTCTGCTGCTATTTTGCTGTTGTACTGAATTTCTTTTTGCTATTAACAAATGGTACTTTCAGGGTTTTCATCTCTTTAAAAATGAAGATACTGGGGACATCATTTGAATTCACTTACTAATAAAAAATCATAAAAAATAAGAGAGAATACATTTCAGATTTTTTTTGTGTTCTGCAATAACTTTGTGTTTTAGTTGTCCCATTTGTTTGATGTTCTCAAAGAATCTGGTTCTAAACAGAGCTGATATATTGCGAGAAAACGCAGAAGCCGTCTTTGCAGCATGTGATGCTGCTCATGGAAGATGGGCAAAGCTTCTAGGGGTCCGTGCAATTCTTCATCCTAGGTTGAAATTGCAGGAGTTTCTAGCCATATATAGCATTACCCAGGAGTTCATTACTGCTACAGAAAAAGTATATATTTTCATATTAATTTAAAACTTGGCATATAAAAATTATTTGGCTTTTGTTTCCTGATTTATTTTTCATGCTCATGATAACAGATTGGTGGGAGATTGGGATATAGCATCCGTGGGACACTGCAATCACAAGCCAAGGCTTTTGTTGATTTTCAGCATGAATCTCGGGTTAGTTTTAATTTTTGTGTTTTTGTATGGCATTCTTTGTCCTGAAATCTTTGTACATCATTTTTAACGGCTGCTTCTATGCATGTAGATGTCAAAGATTAAGGCAGTGCTTGACCAGGAAACCTGGGTGGAGATAGATGTTCCTGATGAATTTCAATCCATCATCAATATGCTTTTTACATCTGATAATTTGACTTCTGAGAACTTCAATGACACTGAGGATGATAATGCAACCAGTTACAATGGTGTGGTCACCAACGATGATTCTATGCCAATGGCAAACAGTGCACAGTCCAGTGCTGAACATCAAATTATGCGGGCTAATTCTATTGAAGCGTCTATGAATAATGAAACATCAGATAGATCCAAATCCCTGGATGATTCAATGGAACCAAATAAAGGTCACGGTAGGATTACATCAGCACATGGTAACAATACTGAGAAAGACCATAAAAAATCTGCATCTCGGGCTCTTAATTACAAGGGTGTTGGTTATCACATGGTAAACTGGTTAGTTATCTAGATTCAACTTCTCTCTTTTCCCAATTAGTTGCACCGTCTGTCCTTTGGGTTTCTGTTTTCAGTGTTCTCTCTATCTCTCTTGAATATTTTGTGTAGGTAGGCTTTATTATTTTATTAAAATATACTACTATCTGTTAGTCTTTTATGATTTTTTTCCTAGTTTTGTTTTTGCTGTCATCATGTAAATTTTAAAGTGGCTCTTTTTGCCATGTTGGTTCTAGTGGCTTAATATTGCTGAAGATGTTGTCAGAGTACATTGATATGAACAACCTTTTGCCAACACTATCTTCAGAAGTTGTTCACCGTGTAGTAGAAATCTTGAAGTTTTTCAATACAAGAACATGCCAACTTGTGCTCGGGGCTGGTGCTATGCAGGTACTGTTAGTATTGTTCTCAAAACTGTTGGTACCTTTTAGATACATGTGCATCAAATCTTACATGTACCAATCGACCCCTCAACCTATATATGTGGGTCTTTAATATTTTCTCCTTATGTTTTCAGGTCTTCCTTCCTATGCATCTTTTAATTGGATTTTTATTTCATTAACTATTTTTTGTTTTGTTGAAATATCTATCTTATGCCTGCTCATCTGCCTCATTATTTCCATTTTTTACACACTTAATTTTTGCTCTTATTGGCACTTCATTGTTCAACATTCAGTACCATAAAGTATCACTGGTCTTTTAGCCAGGTCTTATAATTATTTGACACATCTTGTAATAAATTATAGTTTGTATAGGCCATAAATACAACAATCAACAGTACTAACCAAGCCTTATTCTCACCGAATACTGTCAGCTACATGGATTCTAGGTTCATTGCACTCGATCCTGGATCCAAATTTTCAAAACTTAATGTAATTTAAATTCCAAATCTTTCTAGTCTTGCACGATATCTTTCATGGTGTCCCTCTTGCCCTATCCCCCTCCACAAAAGGATGACTGCTATGATGCCACGTGTCAGACTATAGTTTGTCATTTTACATGCCTATATCATCAATGACATTCATAGTATGCCTGCTCGTCTGCCTCATTAACCCACTAAAGGCTACTCTTTCAATAGCTCCACACCAACACTTCACTCAGTCTTTTTGGTCAGCCTCTCCATAAGTAGTCTTTTTTTAGACATTGCGGTTAGGGGTGGTCACAACTAGTGTAGCTTTTCAACAGTTCTTCCCTACTTCTCCTGTACTTCTGTACTGGGTTCCTCCCTCACCCCAGTTCACTGTCTATCTTGATCCCATTTCAATTTACTTGGAGCTTTCTCATTCTAGTGTCTTATAATTCTTAGTTTTGGTGCAGGTGTCTGGTTTGAAGTCCATCACATCTAAACACCTGGCATTGGCAAGTCAAGTCATCAGTTTTGTACATGCTATTATTCCTGGTACAAATACACTCACCTAAATGAAGTTTTTAATGTATTTCCTGAGTTTATTTTATTGTTTTTCATCGTATGGATTGATTTTTTTATAACTTTGTTCTTCATTTCTGGTATAAGAGATTCGGCAGATTCTTTTTCTTAAAGTACCCGAGACAAGAAAAATACTATTGCTTTCTGAGATTGATCGGGTTGCACAGGTTTGTGCTACATTGTTATTTAATCTTTATTCCTTTAGTCCTCTGTTAGAGGGAGACTTATACAGATGTTTTATCATATGTAGGGTTTTTGAATGATTGTTGGAAGTATGATGGTTTTGTTCATATAGTGAAAATTTACTTGTACTTGAATAAGTGGAAAGAGTTTTTACATTTAATTACGTTTCCTCTGATTCCCCTTTTTTATCATCTGAAAGGAAAAGGAAATATTTTTAGAGACTTGAACAAGAAATTATAGTTGCAATTGCATTACTATGTCACCGTTCTTGTGGTCAACAGTTAAGATTTTGCAGCCTTTATCAAAAATTGATTTTGGGGAAAGGAATAAGGATCCCTGAATATGGTCCTATTATATAGTACATTAGATTATTTTTTCTCTCAAACTTGACTTTATCTACTTAAAAGCATGTTTGAAAAAATTATAATAATTAGATAAAAAGCAAAACTAGAAGTTATTGCTTTTCTAAGGAGATTTTCAAATTCTTTTAGTTTTGTCACCAATGAAATTTAAGTGTCTTCCTTTAATAGTGTTGTTTGTCCCTTCCCTACTTTTTGTACTTCTTTCTCCAATAAAATACATTTTATATATGTATAATTTTTTTTAAAAGTTATTCATTTTTTTGCCCTACTTTTTTAAGAACTTCTGAGAATGTTTTTGTCATAACATTTGCATTACTATTGTATGTTTCCATTCCAGGATTATAAAGTTCATAGAGATGAAATACATAGTAAATTAGTTCAAATAATGCGAGAAAGATTACTAGTACATTTACGTGGGCTGCCTCAAATTGTTGAGAGTTGGAATAGACCTGAGGATGCAGACCCTCAGCCTAGTCAATTTGCCCGGTCCCTTACTAAGGTAAATAGTTATATATAAGTTCTTAGAATGCTCGTGTTCTGCCTTTGACCTTTTGTTTTTGCTTGATTTTTAAAGTTGGCCGGGATTTTAATATGAATGAATATCTTCCTATCTGGTACTTTAAAGCATAAATATGAATATCCCAAAGAGAAAAAATAACTTTTTTGAGAGAGTATGGTGGCTTACTAGTCACTTCACTTGGTTTTTCTTGCAATAATTAGTAGAGTGATTGTTGCACAATCAAATTTTAGATAAACCTCTAACGGATGTGCAATAAACTATTTGACAAACGATTTAATAATTTAAACACTTATAGGCTAGCAAATTTGACATTAGTCATTATATATATGTTGATAATGGTGTAGGGTGACATGGAATTATCATTTTTTGAGTTCTACTTTTGTGCCCCACCTGTCTCTTAAGCAATCTCCTAATTGAAACTTAATTATTTTCGGAATTTGTTATTAGGAAGTTGGGTACCTCCAACGTGTTCTATCTCGAACTTTGAATGAAGAAGATGTTCAAGCAATTTTCGGGTAAGAATTGTAGAAATCTCCATTTTTCTTATTCTTGTACGTTCATTACAGATCATAATCAAGAGTACACTACTGAACATTGTACCTGTTGTTTCTTATGCTGGGATATTAAACTGTTGGGTTTTATATTAGGTTAAGGTTAAGAACCCACTTCAGATGTATGATCAAAGTACTCTTTATTGGACAATCCTCACCCATTAAGCAAGCTTTTAGAATTGAGTTAGGTCAAATTCATTCTTAATTCTATGATATTGATTTCTACGTAACATAAGGTGATAGATTATTTTCTGTTAGGCTCTGAGAAAAGTAGTAGTAGCTTTGAGTTCAATTATTCGGTGTGATTTCTGGTGTCTAATGAAGCAATCTTTTTTTTCCGTGGTTGAAATATTATATCTGAAGATCGTCAAATGGATGATGCTGATTTAGTATTACTGTAATAACCCATTTAGGTATTTTGGATGGAATTTGGAGGGAAAAGGTGACGGTGATGAATGTCCTGGATATACATTATTTTCTGTGATGAATTTCAAAATAAAGTTCTCTTATTTTCCCAATGAAAAGAAAGAAAAAAACTTACTCTGCATAGAAAGAAAAATTATTGTAAAATATGCTCACATCATCTTAATTCCTACAACTCACTTCTCAAGTTTTCTATTTTTCAGGCAAGTGGTCATTATATTTCACTCACAAATTTCAGAAGCATTTTCAAGATTTGATATTAGCACTCCTCAAGCACAGAATAGGTATTTACTTTTCACAAGTTATATTGTGTAGAAATATTTTTTACGGAACTTTAGAAAATTGAGTAATTTTGCTTTTTGTTCTTAAATTCTCCACACTTGCTAGGTTATATCGAGATGTCAAGCATATTCTCCAATGCATACGGTCATTGCCATTGGGTGATTTGAGTAAATCTGATACCCCTAACTGGGGTCAGCTGGATGAATTCTTGGTGAAAAGATTTGGAAATGATGCTGTTCAGTAAACTGTATTGTAAAGTAGCAACTCAATTGCTTCCGTGGGAAGGCTAACATACTGTGGAAGATATGGGGGTGATTTAAACCTTCTTCACTCTGCATTTTCGTGTAACACTAAATTGAGGTAAAATTATTGCTACATTCTGTTCATAGCTTACACGAGAATTCTTGTTATCTTGATCAGTTTAAAGTTGAATAGGGAGCCATGGAAGCCATTAGTATCGGGCTCTTGGGGGCTTGGGTGATTCATCACTGTTGCTTGATAATGCAATTTGACTTTAATATAATTTTAGTCCCTGTAAAACGAACAAGTTTTGATTTTAGGGTCTAAAATATTTTTTTTTTCATTTTCATCCCTCTAAAATTTGAAATCATTATTTTTTTTTTTCTTAAACATTCATTTTAAGATAAATAAATAAATAATACTTTTTACGGATCTTAAAATTTTGTTAGAAGTGTCACATGCTAACATTGTATCACAGACACTAGATGACCAAAACAAAGAACACATTTTTTAGGAACCAAACTCAACTTTTTCATTCTACATGTATTTAAACTTGTAATATTTTTTAAAACAATAGTGTACCAAATTTTAATTAAATGTCCTTGTAAGCAATTTGTTATGTGAACATTAGGCAGGCTGGTTAGTAGATTTTTCATTAGTTCTTATTTTAGCAGTTAGACCTACAAACAGAAACAAATAGCAATGGCCTTATCCCATTATTCATCAACTACATGAATCATGACATTGTTAGGTTCTGTTAAAAAACAAATTGATAGAAATATTGTTCACCGTAAGATGATCTCTTTTGATAATTTCTTGGAATGCCCTTCTTGATGCTTCCTTAGAGGGTTAAAGACCTGACAGAAAGCCTTAAGGATATGAATACGGGAGGGGGGTATTTAATATTTTGTCGTGAGGAGAGTTTTAACATCGTTCCTTAGCTGTCATACAAAAGCTGAATTCCATTTTCTCTCTTTTTTCAGGCCTTTGGTTGGTCTGTGGGTATCCAAGGTAATGTATCATTTCTGAGCATTGTGCAGCCGTGGTTGGTCATTTAACAAGTTTTGTAGCAGTCGATGTTGATATTCAAAATTCTTGGTTTGTCTCCTTAATTGTAATGTTAAGTTGAAATAGATATGATTTAGTGAATGAATTAAGTTTTGCCCCCCCACCCCCAATCTTTCCCGTCGCTTCTTCAGCCATGTATGGATGCATCGATATGTACACAATTCGAGAAATCTATAGCGATATTACCAATTTGCGTGTCCTGTTTAAGTCCATATTTGGGTTTCTTACAACAAGTACCCTAAATTGAAAACTCTTAGTTTTTCTTGAGCAACATAGTCTTCTCAATGTAATTATTGTCAAACATACACCTTTGAAAGTGTTATGGATATATAATGGGTGTCAAGGAACAGAGAAGTGTGGACATGATAATTGCCCTAATCAAATAATACTTCAATGGTGCATACTTGTGCCGAAACTGTAAACATTAACGCAATTTCCTGCAATTATAGACACTGCCCATCTCATCATTAAGTAGAAAGTTGTATATTTTCTTTGTAAGATATTCCCACATTAAGTACGATTCTGTTTTTGATTATTTTTTATTAGTAAAACTTTTTAAATAAAGCAAATAAATATTTTTGGGTTTCTTTTTATTTAGGTTAGCTATTAAATATATTTTTTAATTTAAATGTGTGAAATTATATCAGATAAATATTTTTACGAAATAAATTAATGTTATTAATATAATTTCTACTAACACTTGTAGAAATTTAAACTTCACATGCAATTTGGATTTGAAACCTTTTAAACGAAGAAAATTTCTAAAATGTGTTAAAAGTTTTGTAAATCAAGGGCAGTAAAAATTATACTAAATAGCCTTTTGGGGAAATAAGACAACAAAAAATAAGAAGCGGAGAATAATTAAATAGCAGGATACGCAAATTGTCCCAACACATATTTATTACGGAAGAAATGAAAAAAAGATCTCTTTTCGGTCTGCAAATCAATCCAATTTTTATAAAGTAGCAAGTTCGACTTTGCTACAGTCTGAAGAAACTTTGCAAAGGAAACTCTATCAAAATGCAAATAAATTCAAAGTATGGTTAATGAGACTTCGTCTTTTCCATCAAAACAATTTTCTACTAGCTTCGAAGAAGAGGTAAGGAATGTGGTATCACTTTTTAACCAAGCCAAGATTGAATTCCAGACTCAAAAGATTGAAAAGGAAGCTTTGAAACTTTGAAAAATAACAGAAACCTACTCTAAGACTTTAAAATTTAACAACATCAATCTTGCACTGCTCGAGGAATTGGTTGTGAAAGAGCAAGTCAGAGTTCAAATCATCGAGCTTCAGAAAAGATTATTATAAACGATTGACTAGCATCCAAAGGCCAACAACTAGGATCAAACTTTTCTCAATTACTTGCAAAGTTCAATTCAAAAGATAATCTTATGGCATGCTTTTGGAGTTTTAGGAGAAACATGGTGGAGAGTTTGTCAGAGTGGAGAAAGACTGGATGGAGGTGGGGATGATATTGGAAATTAGGGAGGAAAAACATGAAAGGTTGTTACCAAAAATATTTTTTGGCAACAATGAATATGGTTTAGACGTAAGATTGAAAGGATTTTAATGCGAGATAAGTTACTATTAAACTTTAGGGAAGAGAGAAGCATTGCAATGAAAATGTGTTTTTTTAGACAACATGAGTGAGCCATTTATATTGAGAAAAAGGAGTCAATATAATACATAGAAAATTTGATATCCTATATAATGAGAATGAATAAACAATTTTTCTAACAATAAATATATAATCTAAATAAATATATAATCTAGATATTCTTGATTATATAGATCAACTCACATTATAATAATATCTCAGATTATATAGAATAAATTTCTTATTTATATAATTATAATACTCTCTCAAGTTGGAACATATCGATAGTATGTGCTCATCTTGTTGCAAATATAATCGATCATTAGTTCTCTTGAAGAAATGGTGAATATGTTAGTCAATTTTTCTTTAGAGTTAACAAATTTAATGGTGATGTTTCCAGGCTTCATATTTTCTCTTATGAAATTATAATCTAGCTCAATATGTTTTGTCATCTCATGAAAAATAGGATTAGAGACAATGTATAGTATTACCTAGTTGTGAAACATAAGGTGCATTTGGAAACTTTATTCAAATTTAAATTTTGAGGATTTTCTTTAGTCATATGAATTTTCAAGTGACTAATGACATTGTCCTATATTCTACTTCTATACTTGATCTTGAACAACATTTTATTTTTTACTTTTCAATGATATTAAATTACCTCCAAAGAAAACTTAGTACCCTAAAGTGGAACGTCTATTGTTTGGTGAACCTGACCATATAGTATCAAAATACTTAACAATTTAAGTATTTCCTTTATCTTCATAAATGAGTCATTTTCCATGTGTCTTCTTAATATATTTTAGGATTTGTACAACTACATTACAATAGTCTTGACAAGAAGAGTTTAAAAATTGGTATGTCAAGACGAGTCACGGTGAAGTAATTTAGCTTCCCAACTAACCTTTTGTATCTCCTACGATCAGAATAAGATTCTCTTTAGTTAGGTACAAACTTGGAACCATTGGAGTGTTTACATCCCTAGCCTTCATCATTTTTGTTTCTTCTATAATGTCGAGTATTTTCTTTGAGATATCACTAAACCACCATTAAATTGTGCCACTTTTATACCAAGGAAATGTCTTTAATGTCTAAGATCTTTCGTCTAAATTTTTTTAGCAAGATATTGTTTTAGTTTTTTAATAACATCCTTATCACTAATTGTCACAACAATGTCATCCACATACAATGAGAAATTAATCCTTAGGGAGAATGGTGACAAAACATAAAATATCAACATTACTTTGTATCACTCTAAACAACTGTATGATAGTATGAAAGTCATGCACAATATGATTGCTCCATATAAGGGCCTACATAGGTGATATACCATATTGAATGACTCCCCTTGAGCAACAAATCAAGGATATTGTTCAATGTATACTTATTCTTAAAGTTCACCATGTAGAAATGCATCTTTTATGTCAAGTTGAGACAGAGTCCAATGGTGAATAGCTACAATGGAAAAGAGAGGTTAAATAGATGTCATTTTTGCAATAGGAGAGAAATCGTCAGTATAATTTTGACCATATATTTGTGTGTATCTTTTAACAACCAATTGACCTTTATAGTGAGAAATGTTACCATCAAGTCCTATTTTAAGAGTGTAAAACCATCGACCTTTACAATGGATTTGTTAGTTGGAAGAGGTACCGACTCTTAAGTACCATTACTTTAAAGGTCACACGTCTCATCAATCGTTACTTGCCGCCACTCTAGGTGGGATAAAGTTTCACCTAAAGGCTTAGGAATAGGAATATAAGATAACAAAAACAAGCAAGTATATCATAAGGGAGAAAATATTGGATTAAGTGTTTACCACTAAGTCAAAATTTATAATTAATAATTAGGGTATAACACTTCCTACTTAAGAGAGTACCAATCCAAGTTTCATGATTCGATTGTGACTTGTTTCACTTGGTTTTCACCACAAACAATTGATGTCACCTACAACAACTTTTCCCTCAACAATTATTTTGTTGGAAATCAAACTCCTGAACTTAACTCTTGCACCAATTGTTGAATCAAACACGTATCACTAGGTCAAAAGTTATAACTGATCGTCAGGATGCAACTCTTTCCACTTAAGAGTGTGTCAACCCAAGTGTAATAATTCGAGTGTGACTTTGACCACCTAACCTCCACCACCGGATAATTAATATCTTATATAATAGAAAATCTTTATATTTATAAATAAAGGAAGGAACTCAATGTAAAGCAATAAGAAGCAACCCAAGATAAACATAGAAATGACACTTAAGACTTTATAAAACAATAAATGTTAAAAGAGATCTTGGTGCACATTGTGTCATTGGTATAAAAGGCTTGAAGCTCACTTCAAACTACTTTTGAGAGAAGTGTAAATAGTAAATTTAATAATCCTACAAAGTTGAACATCAATCCTTCCTAATATTCTGAAATTCTGAAGGTAGGAATTCAATAAAAGTATTATTATATTACTTTTAATATAATACTATATGTGGTTAGGTCTTCAAAAGTGAATATCAATTGTTATTATATTAAATTTATCAAAGAACACTAATTCTATATTAATAAATGATAAAATTAATAAAAAAAATATCGGACACAAATATATATACACACTTGTTTATAAATAGTGATTATGTATTAAATGTATAATCTTTTTTATAGAAAACTAATTCTGTTTTTCATTATTCGTCAGTATAAATGATTTATATCAACAATTAATTTAAAATCATCATGCCAATAATTTTTAAAATAGTAATTATAAAATTAACAACATTACATATAGTAAACTACGATTGTTATACAATATAAAAAAATTATATTATCGTTACACTAATAATTAAATTGAGCACTCTCATAAATAATAATTAAATTAAGCATCTGAAAAATAATAATTAAATTGAGGAAGTATCATATAGTTCAATAACATCAAAGCATTCGTAACGGACTAAAAAATGTAATAAAAAACTCGAAACGCGATTTGCACTTGACTCAACCAAAGGTGTAACGGCTAGTTAGAGGAGAACCGTTAGATATGTGGACACGTGGCACGCTCCTCGAAGCATCTTTTTTCCTTTCTTCTCTTCACTTTCTTTCTGTTTGCTACAATCACTTCACACTCTGCACTGTGTCTCCTTCTACTCTGCTCCCTCTTCAATTAGGGTTTTCTCATCTCCAAGATCAACGCCAACATGAACATATTCAAGAAGAAAACCTCACCCAAAGGTGCACCCTTTTTTCTTCCTCTTTTTCTCTTTCAAAATTTCCCACATTGTTTTATTTCCCTTTTTTCGTAAAGCTTTGGATTTGCGTTCAGAATTCGAACTTTTCTTTCCTCTCAGAATTGGATCTAGTTTTTTTTTGGGAAGACACACCCGGGTCTTTAGAATTTTTAAAACGTTATGGGTTTTGTGCTTCTAATTTTGTAGAATTGGTGTCATTTTTTTGGGTACATATTTTGTGGTATGTTTGAATTTGATGAAAGTTGTAAAGGAAGTTGCAGAGTTGAATTTCTTATTGTGTGGGTAGTGGCACTCATTTGCGTCTGTTTTGTTTTTTATGACAGAAGCTCTGCGGTCAAGTAAGAGGGAAATGGCTGTTGCGACCAGAGGTAATTACTTTAATGGTTGCTGATTCAGAAGTTGTAGCATTCACTATCTGCTTGTATAACTCATGTAATGGGGATTGCTTCGTTGAGATGTGTATTTTTTCCAAATAGCAAATAATTAACTTGCTTGCCTTGAGTACAATGGTACTTTCATCCAATCTGTGCCTTACTTCTGTGTGTAATCTCTCCCTCACTCTTGATTTCCTCGAATAGAATAAACTTGGAACCACATAGGATTCGCGAAATTACAAAAATAAAATCAATTTATGAATTCAGCTGCGAGACCCAGATCATGTACACTGGCAATTAATGAATTACAAGAATACTGTTTGTGTTAATGCAAGTGAATTTCCTTTTTGAATATAATGTATATCGTGCGAGGCAAGCATACTTCATGTGATAAAATTGTTGGGATGGCTGGAAGTAGTTAAATCATTTAGTTATAGGAGAATGTAGCAAACAATTTTATGCAAGTGTACAACTAAAATTTCCCGTGCAAACTATTTTGGTTGATCTTTTCAAATATTATTTTCTTTAATATTTGTGAAAAGGAAAAGTTGCTAATTGTTGTCTACCTTTTGCTTCTCAACCACCATAATTGTTTATATAAATCAAACAGAAATACTACTGATTTATTGTGAAGGTCATAATCTTAAATCCTAACATTATATTTGTTTTCAGTTGGTTCCCTTGCCTACCAATAGACCAATTGGTAGTTCCATTTGATTAGCCCGTGTTAATTTTTAGTAGAAAATATTCAGGCTGATATACATAAGTCCAAGCTACCTCAACTTTCAACAATATTTCTGTTTCTCAACTTTAATTTTGTCCTTGCTCCTAATTTTTACTTTTGTCCGAAGTAGCTCACTCTTTACCTTAATGGCTTCTTGTAATCTATATCTCCCTAATTGTTTTCCTTTAAAACCCTTGCCTTGAATTTTGACCAAACATTTTTGTTTCCTTATATTGTTTGCCTGTGCTATGATTTTTATAATTTCCTGCATGTATAGTTTAATATTTTTGGAAGGAGGTTTGTGCTTGATGGGTATGATACTTGTTATTATTTCTTAGGAAGTATACTTTAAGCTTAACTCAACTTGTAAGGTAAAGTTTACACCTACTCATAAACTATAATTTGGTTATATCTTTGGTCGTTGTGAGATCTCCAATGTACTCCCTCATGCGGAAGACTAGAATCTTGAGTGTGGGAATAGAAAGGGCCGATAATGGATGGCACAATAGACTCAACATACCTAACTAGAATAAGTTCTGATAGCATTTTAGAAAATGGACTTTAAGCTTCACTTAATCTCACAAAAGTGACTTGTAAGGTGAGATTAACACCCACTTAATTACCATAACTTGGTCATATCTCTACTTGATGTGATTTCTCAAACAGTATTAATGGCTAATTCCATAATATATGTTTAAAATTCCATTCAAATTAAAAAAAAAAATAACTAGAAGCAAATGAAATGCTTGATGGCTAGGATAAACAGAAAAGATGGACACCAAAATAATATTCAAATTACATATGTATTTCTTCTTAAAGGATTTCTTTCCAAACATTGGCATCAACATAGGTTGGGTGTCACTAATGGTCTATATCATATGTGGCTGTACTTTTAAAAATATTAGTAGTAATTAGTAAGGCTTGACATTCGATATTGTTTTCTAATTTTAATGTAGTGGCACTCATGTGTATTGTTCTTCTCTGTTTTCTTCTCTTCATTTTCTTGTTATTTTTATCTTTGGGATGTACATTTAAAGGTATTGGTACAAAATACCTAGAGTTCAAATTTAGTTCATATTTCCATAAGGCAACACTTATGTTTGTTTCCTTTTTCTTTTATTCGCCCTTGTAGGAATTGAAAGAGAGATAACATCACTTCAGATGGAGGTACATAATGATATGACATTCTTAGTGATTTTCTTTCTGTTTCATATTTTCTTTTAGTGCTTCACTACCTTGTTAATTGCAGGAAAAAAAATTGGTTGCAGAAATTAAGAGAGAAGCAAAAACAGGAAATGAAGTACGTTTCTCATCTAAATGCATCTCCTCCAAAATTGCTTATGAGCCATAAAACCATGCTTGTTTTGTGTCTATGTGCTCCACAGATCATATTGATAATAATCTTTTAATCTGTTGTGTATCTGTGGTTTCATCTCATCTCACTTTGGATTTCCAGTTCACTGGTGTATTCTCCACCATTAGTCTGCGGGGAATGATAGTATATTAGTTTATGTCATTCAACAGAGTAATTTATACGTTAATTTGAGCTTCATAAGTAACATCATTTACCTATTTTTATGATACTGTTATATGTGTGTGTTTTGTGTGTATAAACATGTTTGATTTGATATTCATGATATTAGCAACATAGGAATACTGAATAAAGAAGTGTTGGGTTACAGGCTGCCACCAAAATCTTAGCTCGTCAACTGGTTAGGTTACGTCAACAGATAACCAATTTGCAGGGAAGTCGTGCTCAGATCAGGGGTGTAGCAACTCACACGCAGGTATGTGATTTAATTTTAACGATTACAGGATTTTTAATTTTTCACAATTTCCAAATTTCTTTTGCAGGCATTATATGCAAGCACTTCAATCTCCACAGGAATGAAGGGTGCAACTAAAGCAATGGTGGCAATGAATAAGGTATATTACCCAAACTGATTCTACATCATATCACTCAAATTATGGAATGCAATTCTTTTATTTATTGGTAATAAATGTGCAATGCAATCAGTTTGTTATTCAAGCAAGCTCCCTTTCCTTGGCAGTAAAACAATCTTAATATAGACTTGAACATTTAAAGGCCAAAATGTCTTGAACTTGACATGCCATTGCCAAGGAAGCGAACTGAGCATAATAAGACCCTGTGTTAAAAGTTACCTAGCTCCCGTTGGCTGTGTTGACTGTAACCTACAGTGGCTTCTCTCAGCAATTTTACGTTGTCACTAAATCAAAAGTTCATATATGTGAGATTCTTTTGTGAAATTGATGGATTTTTTCCAGACATGACTAAAATCGATGCGTTATCTTTTCTTCTCAGCAAATGGCACCGGCAAAACAGGTGAAAGTGATCAGAGAATTCCAAAAGCAATCAGCACAATTGGACATGACGGTAATTTACCCTTTTAACCAAGATTTCTTATGTGTTCTCATGCATTAGTGGTAGCCTTTTATTTTAAACTATGATCCAGTTTAGTCTTCATTAGGTAACATTTAACCCAGTTGCCTGAACAATTTGTCATTATTGTTACGTTGTTAGAAGGATCAACATTGGTGTCTATTGGTTGGCATTACAATAGCAACTCTCAGTTCATGAAAGAGGGTTTTGCACACTAAAAATTGAATAAGAAGTTATTTGTTTTTCACTTCAGCATAAATTACTGTTATTTAAATTCTCTGTTCAGTGTTTTTTCAATGGTGTCTCTATGGCTTGGTCCATCCAAGGGCACGGTGGTTAATAGAGAATATGTCAATTTCATTATCAATATCTAATAACAATATATTTAACTAGAAGATTCATTGAAGGAACAACAATAAAATAACAGTTGAATGAAGAAAAACATTTAACCAAATAGGAACGAAAACAATGAAGCTGAGGACTATGGAGCTGGAAAGGATTATTTTAGAGTGCACTTTTTTTTATTAAAAACAAAACATAAATTTTCAAAACAAAAGGCATCCATGGCAAACAGTTGTGATGCCTGCCTGATGGCATTTGACGATATTTTCCTTTGCTTCATAAGTTTATAACATAATCTATAATATTTGCAGATTGAGATGATGTCAGAATCTATTGATGAAACTTTAGACAAAGATGAAGCTGAGGAAGAAACGGAAGAGCTCACTAACCAGGTGAATATAAATAACCAACTTCTTAATTATACAGCCTGCTATTACAAGTATTCCCTTTTTCTAATATTTTCATTTTATTCATGACAGGTTCTTGATGAGATTGGAGTGGATATTGCATCCCAGGTTGGTTTTGGACACAGCATTGTCTTTGCACTAATTTTTTCATTACTTTAGTTTTCTGAATGTTGAGCCTGATGTTGGTCTCTTATGATGCTAGTTATCTTCTGCTCCAAAAGGGCGAATTGCTTCAAGGAATACTGAAAATGTTGCTCCAAGGTACATTTTAACCTTTTATACTGCACTGTTTTGTGTTAGATTATCCTTCAAAACTTGTTCCCCTTCAAAACTTGTTCGATCTTTCAGTTAAAACTTTTAAAACACTTTCTTTTGTTGAGTTGACTGTGGTATTTTAAGAGAAAAATTTCTTTCTGGATGCAGATCAGAAGAATCCAAAGATGTTGAAGAACTTGAAAAGAGATTGGCTTCTCTTCGAAGAATATAAATATCTGCTACAGTTGCTCACCTATGTGTTTCTTAATGTACAAATCGTTGTATACACTATAGCAATGCAGAGATTATACTATTGCACCTAATATAATTTAAAAAATTCATGCGGTTGTGTTTGGACATGAAGAACTGGTAAAAATATACTGGATATTTTAGACTGTTCCAAAACTTTATTAAAATTTGGGAATATGTAAATGTGTATGTGGGTGTTATATAAATATTTTTTTCTGGTTTATTTTTTATATGAAAGAAAGTGACTGATTATGTGAAAAAAAGAGACAGCGCAAAATTCAATGCAAGTGATTTCCATCCAAGAATGAAGTGAAATATAGTAAAAGTTGACACACTCATGTTTTTCCTTACAATTCATGCTCATGTTTTTCCTTACAATTCATGTTCAAAAATTACTACATAATCGGTGATTTCATTTTTTTCTATACTAATTCTTGTTTAAAAATACTACATTATTGATTATGTTGACTTTTTTATAATGGTAAACAAATATGGTTTCAAAGTTAAAGTGAAGATAAATTTATTTGGATAGTTTTTTTAAAACGTGTTTATCTGGAAAAAAACGTCATTATTAATCATTTTGGGTTTAATAACTTTATTTTATTTATTTATTACAATAATTTTAAATTTTATTTTATTGTTTTAAACATGACCCCAATTTGATTTTGTTTTAATTTTAAATCAGTTAATAAAATATAATACGAATAATATTTATTGATGAGAACAACAAATAACAAACAATCCATAATTGTCATAACAAATTTGACTGAATAAATTTTATTAATTCTTTTTCTATCAGTGTAACATATATTTTACAACCATTAGTATATTTATGATATGTAACTATTGTTAACGAAGGATAATGATTATACACGATTATTTGAGATATATAGACTAAAAAATTGTAATGACATTAATGTTTATATATTTTTTATGTATCTTTATAAATGATAATTCTTGTATTCTGGACTTGCTGAAATTATGTATTTCATCAACAATGAATACAATTTATATTTAAGTGAATATTTTATATATTTTGTACTTATTCTCAATCAAACTATGTTTTCTATTCATCTGTATATGCTTGCGGATCGAATTCAGGAAGCAGATTCTATTCCTTCTAAAGAACATGATTCCTGAATGCCATGATCATTTTGGGTGAGAAGAAGAAGATGAATGCCAAGAATGAACCAAAGAAGAACTTGATGAAATATTCGAGAGGGTGATGGTGATGATCAACATCTTCAGAAGTGCTGATACGTGGATACATTGCTTTTGCCAACGGGAGAGCTTCTATTACTGCATCAGCCAAATCAGTGATGAAGGAAGGGGTTAGACCAAGGGCAGGTACACGTGCCCAATTCTTGATGCCAGATTCAAGAGCCAAATCCTTGTACTCCATGTCAATTTCTTCAAGAGTTTCAATATGCTCACTCACAAAGCTGGGATAAAAGAACACAGGATTACTTTTACTCTCTTCGTATATTCATAACTTTAGACACTACTCATAATAATAGTGTACCTCACGGGAACAGCCAAAAGACTCCTTACACCTTTTTTGCCAAGCTCAACAAGAACTTCATCCGTATATGGTTTCAGCCACTGTACAGGACCCACACGACTCTGAAAATT
>Ga0123342_1001815_pt1 | contig 36007 bp, 20 predicted proteins | sample Turbeawhitnodule_FD_89960 | JGI IMG/M metagenome (GOLD analysis project Ga0123342, IMG submission 89960) | Root nodule microbial communities of legume samples collected from Mexico - Turtle bean Mexico white nodule | ecosystem: Host-associated > Plants > Roots > Nodule | place: Mexico: Nepantla... | reverse complement strand
TAATAATTTTTATAAAAATATATATTAATAAAAAAAAAAAAAAATATATATATATATATATATATATATATATATATATATATATATATATATATATATATATATATATATATATATATATATATATATAGGAAAAATATGAAATGAACGCTTTCATACCTTTTTGACATTTTGAGAGAGAAAGTGAGAAAAATGTAATGTTAGAAAGCTATTAGAAAGAAAGAAGTGTTAAATAAGTGCCTGAGAAATATATATATATATATATATATATATATATACATATATATATATATATAGCATCCATACATTACAATCTATACTAATAATTTATTTCATTAAAAAATCATATCAATAAAGCAATATTAATATTAACATATTATCTACTATTGATAAAAGACATTTTTAGTAAACGAAAGTATACTATAAGCATTTTTGTACTACCTGCTGCTGTTGAATGGGAGCTCCATTTTTCATATATGAGGTACTCAAAACCTGTAATTCATGTGAAGATAATATTTAAAACACAACATAAAAAGTGCCTTATAAAATGAAACCCTTTTCTTATTGAAGATGTGTATATGGTACTCAATAATTAGGGTTTTCTTCAAAACAATGTTGGATCAATGGAAACATACATTAACTTGATCATGAAGGAACTTAATGTACTCAATGGCTTCGTGAAGAACGGATGCGGTGTCGGTCTGTTAAGATGAACAAGAATAAAATATCTGAGTGAGTTTTTACATTTTTACCTTTCAATGTGCTCTAAGAAAGTAAAGGTCTCAATTCTATCATAGTCGTAGCCCCTTTGGAAATTAAAAAAAGAAGAAGTGAAAGAGACGTATCCTAAAATTTTCACCTTTCCGAAAGGTGAAACCAATTGCTGAAGAGCAGTGACCCGGTCCCCCAGCTTCTCTTTCCGAACCTGTCCATACATGTCAAGTTGATTAAAATCTAAAGTGAAATTATGATAAAGTTTGAACAATGTTGCATAGTGGAAAAAAGAAAAGTTGAATTGCAGTAAACAATAACAGTACAATACCTTAAAAGTTGGTAATGGAGATGGAGTTTCAATCCTTGGCCTCTTTAATGCTGGTTCACAAGCATCTTTCTTCGTTATTGTTGCTGAATCTAGAGTTTCTTCACTGTTGAGCTGCACTTCAGTACATATTTATCAATTACAGTCCCCAGCAGAAAACCCTAGCTGGCTAGAGACATGGATATATATCTTTAAACACCGAACATGAAAAATTGTATTAACTGAAACATATATGTACCTTAATTAATATAGTACTTGGGCAATTGGGTTTCTCTTGATCAAAGGTTGGCGTTTGGTATTGTGGTTGTGAAGAAGCAAAGGTACCTACTCTTATGTCGTTAAGTGCGTCGGCGGAAGCATTCCAGAAAGGGGTGTTGTTAGAAAAGTGAAGTCCAATAGGGTGTTGCTTTGCTATTGTTGTGGGGTTCAAAAAGGTAGAGACTTTAGACCATGTTGGTGTTAGTTCAGTGCAGGGTGTCCCATAAGTTGCCTTTGATGAATAGGACATTGGAGGGTTGGTGAAAAGTGAGTGGTGTGGTAATTGTGGATGAGGATCAGGGTCATATAAGCTTTGTAACGTTGAAGGGTTACCATATGAGGCTGATCCGATTGCGAAATCACGATTTGACGATAACCCACTGCTTGATAAAGGACTTAGACTCTGGTAATCTCCTGAAAATTCTTGGTTCAATGGCTTGAAATTATCAATTTGGTCTCCTCCACCACCACCAGAAGAGAAGCTCTTTGGGGTCCAATCCCTGCGACTTTGTGAATTAGAAGAATCTATTCCCGTTTCTTCCTGAAGCACGGATTGAAAATTGCTCTCTGCCCTTCCATTACATCGACTATGGGATAAAAAAAAAAGACAAAATTTATGGTCATGATTAGGAGAATCCAATAGGGAAAGAAACAATTAAGAGCTATTTTATACGCCATATATGCTTTGATAATATCAAGTTCCCTTTTTCAAATGAAATCAATGAGAAAAAGTTAAGAGAAATAAACCTTTTTCAACCCTAGTGGAAGCGCTGGACCATATACTAAAAACCTTCCACCCACACATATATTACATAAAAAATTTAATTAAAATTCTCTCTCACAAGAAAATGTGTTAGCAAAAGTAAAGTATATATCATCATCATATACATATTATTTTTGGTGATGCCTTACACTAATAGAGGCTGATTCCAATTCTCTGATGTTGAAGATGTGAGGCCAAAACCCATCATCTGTATGGTGGAATCCATCAACATGCCACCACTTCCACTGGCTGATTCACTCTTGGGTGCCTTCTGTGCATCAACAAAACCCAGGTAAGAGTTAGAAACAAAATTGTTAGTCTCTTCAACACAACACTTGGTTGCCTTCAAATCTGTTTGCCGAGTGCTGTAGATTCCTGCATCATTATTAGCTGCCACGGAACAAGGAGAAGAAGAAATCGATGATGAGCTTATAGGGAAGACAGTTCTTGCTGAATCAATAGTACTACTCCACCAGTTTTCACCACAAATCCTAGCTTGAAACTCCTCAGCCATGGCAAACTTGAAATTGCTCCTTTCTTATCAAATTGCTGACTTGTTTGTATCTATGAGCTTTGCTAGCTTCTTGAGTTACGTCCTCGATAAAAAAAGTATTTCACTCAGCAATATAGGTTTACTTACAAAAGAAAAGGGTTGGAGTTTGAGTGATTTTATATACGAAACGGTTAAAAGGGTGCGAACAATGGAGATTAATCCGGTTGACATTACAACAGGATGACTGCTGATCATGAGAGAGAGAATTTTGAATCATATTCTAATTCTCCTTTTCTTAAAAACATATATATATATATATATATATATATATATATATATATATATTAGGATTTAAGTGTGAGTTTTATCCCAACTTGAGTTTAATTTAATTAGTTTCTTTTTCAACTCCATTAAGAGTTATGATAAATGTACATATGGAATTATTTTACCAACATACTTGTTATATAAAAATTAGCATAAATAAGTATTATATATTATTTATTTTGTAATATTGTTTTGTTGAAGCTAACGTTGATATTTACTAGGGTTGAAGAGAAAATAAAAGACATTACATAGCGTTCGTAAAAACTATTAACTGAGACATGAAGAACTGCTTGTGAAATCTAATAGCACAAAGCAAAAGATGAATTTCCTCGTGGTTAGGTATAAATATGTAATTAACTTTTTCAGTTACTCAACCATTATATAAACGGATTTGTATGTAGTTGTTGTTTTTTGTACGTAGCTCAGGAAAAATATTTTGTTTTTAGGAATTGAGTTGATATATGTTGGAGAAGTAGGGTCGAGTTTTATACACAGGTTGGAGCATTTTTTAAATATTTTATTTATTATTTATAAAGTAAAAGAATTATTGTATTAAAATAGTTTTTTACTATTCTAAAGAAGAAATCTTATTTCTTCGTGTGTACATGAAAGGATATCGGTGGTATATTAATATTCATGTTGTGAGATTTGATTTGCTGTCTAGCCATGCCATGATTTCTAAATAGAGTTCAAATCCTACATTAAAATAAAATGATTATGAATCTAATCATTTGCTTAGAGTAATAAACTCTTTTTTACATTGTCTTTGAAAAAATTTCTTAAAATATTGAAAAATGGAATTATAAAAAAATAGCTAATAATAAATCTAGTTATATGACTTAGCGAACTACTTATCTTCCTTTTCCTCTTGGTGAAGCTTAATTTCTTCATGTAGTCTTAAAAAAAAAACAATACTCCATTACTTATAGTATAAATTTCATGTTAAACAAAACGTATTGAATAATAAAAGTTATAAATTTATAATATATATATATATATATATATTTGTATAGTTTAGTTAGTTTGTATAATTTAATGATTTCAAAATAGTGATATGTTTTTAAAAGGACCGAAAAAGAATCCTCTGCGCATTTACCTTTTAAGTAGTTGGTTTCTCTTTCCCCCACAAATTTGAAACATGATAGAAAATAATCATAATCCAAAAATCTGTACCCTGAGATAAAATTGAGGACCATTTTCATGGTAATGTTATGATTGCAAACGACGTAGTACCAGCACTAGTACAACTAGCTGGGCCACTAACCTAGTTGTTAATGTACTAATGTTTCCATTTTTCCAAATAACGATTAGTTGGCTAAAGAACAGTGGGGCCGCACGGAACATCACGTGCTAATGAAACTTAAACCAAACTCACAATATAATTATCAAATAATTATCAAAGTATAGAAAAATATTTAAAAATTAAGGTTTTTAATTGATTTACACAGTTATAATAACTTTATGACATATAACGATAGCGTCTGGTAAACCTAAATATAATCATTAAGATATATTAAAAATATTTTAATATTATATATTAAAAATATACTTTAAAACATACTTCAATCTTAAAAAATCGGTTTCAATCTTAAAAAATCGGTTTTATAGGATAAGATTTTCACTCACATTCTAATCTTTAATCGATATAAAATTTCTTACATCTTCTACTATTTCATTTAACTTAATTTTTTGTTGAGTATTTTTTTAAAAAGTTATGAAATATGTTTCGTATTTCTTTTTATGTATTTTAAAATAGAAAAAATGAAAATACTATAACATTTCCATAATTATATTATGAAAAACACTTGACATTTTTTTTGACATTGATTATTTGTTTTATTTAAATTTTTTTTTTTCAGCAAAGAATTAATAAAATTAAATTAGGGACACTTTAGGGGTGTCCCAACCCTTATACAATACCTGCATAAAGTGTACTGGATTTGTTTTATTTAAATATATGACATTGATTATACTTTATATATATAAATGAATTAGTTGATAAGAAGTTTTCAACATTATATTTGGAGAACGAACTATTTGGAGAAGTCTATTTATAGTAATGCCATTTTAAGGTTTTCATATTGTTTTTCATTAAAAAAAAAATTAAAGAGAAGTTTTCATGTTGTTTATCATCATTTAGGGTTTAGAGTTTAGGTTGCATCTGATTTGATTGAATTTTATATTATTATGCGTATTTTCATATATCTTGAACATTGGTAGGTACATAAGTCTCACAAGTTCATAATCCACAAATGAGATGCATGTGAACAAATTTGAAGGATGAATGGGTTTCAGTGTTATGCAAGTGTTCATCGAATTATTTTGATCCAATGATATTTTATTTGTTGTGAGTTGGATTACTTCGAGATTGTCATTTACTTCAAATGACTTATCGAATTATGTTGATTTTGATATGATGGTCATTTATTTTCAAACTACTTCGAATTATTGTGATGATAATTTATTTTCAAATGACTTCGGATTACTGTGATGATTGTTTATTTTTAAAAACCTCTTTGTACTAATTTGATGTGATGATAATTTATTTTCAAATGACTACAAATGATGGTACGTTGTTTTCAAACAAGTTTGATCTATGAACTGATGCAATGATTGTTTATTTTTAAAGAATTTCGAATTATAATGGTCACTTATTTTTAAGTGAGATGATTCACTGAGATTGTGAATTTTTTTATTATAAAAAAAATTAAATAAATGGAAGTATTAATTAGGGGTACTCCAACTCTTTTACAAAAAAAAAAATTGGTCATTTACTACAACTAAGATGTGAATGTTCGTGCATTTTGTAATTTGATCAACAACTTATCTTTCCCAACTTTAAAGCAACACATTTGTTATTTGCTTGTCCAACCAAAAAAATGTTCCACACAAAAACCCCAACCCAAAAACAATAATTAGATATTAACAAAAACTGAGATTCGCTCAAATTCAATTATAAGTCTTTGTTGGCAATGACTTCTGTTGTTTCAGGTAATTGAGAGGATCAATACACGGTAAAGATTTATATCGGGTTAAGTGTAGCATTAAATGCAATTTTATTTCTATGTCTCCAAATTTCACTCAGTATACGTATCCACATACAACTCCACACCATGTTTCCTAAATTAGATAATCTCAAACTCATGAACGGTTTGAAATGATTTTTTGGTATGTTGTGTTGGAATGTAATTTCACTAAACCATTTGTAACATATATTCCAAACAGCCCATGAAATGTTGCAGCAAAAAAAGAAGATGATTAGAAGTTTTCCCCTCCCTACCACATAGGATACACATTGTATTATCCAAAAATAAGCCCCTTTTTGTCTTGATTAACTTTTGTTGTTATTCTGTTTAATAAAACTTTCCATCCTACAACTTGTGTGGAGGGTAGTGCCTTTATCTCTCAGAATTTCTCCCAAATATTATTATTTTCAACACTCCCTTCCTTCTCAAGAACATTATAGAAAAATTTGACCGTAAAAATGTGGCTAACCTTGACTTTCCATCTCCATTCATCTTCCTCACCAATCCTGATTATTGTATTGTTTAACTGATGCAAGAAAACATTTATTTGATCTGATTCCCATTGGAATGGAGTTCTTCTCCTCCCTAAGTTCTAAATCCAATTATTACTCTACGAACTTCCTGCCTCACTTATCATTGCCTTCTTTTTGTTGGATAGTGTATATAATCTAGGGTTTAGGGTTGGTCGATTATTTTCAAAAGACTTTGTACTATGTTTTGATGTAGTGACTGTTTATTTTCAAACAATCTCAGACTGAGATAATTTTTTGATTTTTAAACAAATGTATTACTTTTAAATGATGTAGTGACAGTTTATTTTCAAATGATCTTGAATAGATTTAATTTTCTTTCATTTGATTTTATAATCACTCAACAAATTATAGTACAACTTGAAGATAGTTGATCCAAATTTTTGTAATTGAATTATGTACTTTTTTTTCCTCAACTTTATTTTTGTTCCTAAGGAGGATTTTTTTTAGCAGAGTTGTAATGAGACACATTCTTGAAATAAAAATTTCTTTTTATAAATTACATCCAAAGATGTCCAAGGTCTTTTGAAAATAAACAACCATCACAACCAAGGAATTTTTCTTCGCTTACTGTTGTTGCATGCCGACTATAGTGTGTTGAAGAGTGTCCTTGTTCTTCCAGAAAATATTTTCCATGTGTGTATTGAAGGTATTCACAAACGATGGTTCAATCTCAAGATTGGATGGAGTCGAGATTATACTTCGACTTTTAGTAGCAACCATACAACTTTGTGGTCTGGAAAAAGTTTTACACAGACTCCAAGTTAGGCACTAAATGTTCTTTTCACAAAGGAGCACGACTTTTCTTGAGGTGGAAAAAGTTATTCCTAAAAGGTCAAGTTTTTACTTCGGAGAGTTGATATTGACGAATTCCTAAAAAGGTCAAGTTTATTGACGAATTCTGATGAGATATTGGAGAGGATTCTTTAATGTTCAAGTTAGTAAGAATTAGATTAATCATTTTCAATATATGAGTGTAAAAGAGAATAAGAGATTAAAAGTACTCTTTGTAGGATTGATATGAATTTATAAACTTTTTGGACCAAGATTAATGTATTCAAAATATATTTAAAACAAAATAATATATACGACTGATTGTTGAATATTTATTGTTCAATCTTACTACATTTTGGTTCATTGGATTTTATATTGATGTTTAGTTACATATTTAATTATGGAAATTTTTATGAAATATAAGATATTGTGATTAAAATTTATATTTATGTTAAAAAATAATCTTATCAAATAAGATGAGGTAACCTTGGATTAAAAAAAATAAGATTTACATTGTTGAATTTATACAATTAAAGAATATTTGTTATGCCATAATTTTTTTTAATAATTATATAACATTGACATGACATAATTAATTATTATATTTGTCAAATATATGCTAAAATAAATTTTATTAATTCAAAAATGAACAAACATATTAGAGGACATAATTTCACATGTTGAAGTAAAATATTTTATTCAAAGAATTGGATATAAAAGTATATGGACCAATGTAAGGAGTTCGTTGTTTCCTAGTTCAATTAACTTCTCACCATTATTAATATATATATAAATTATTATTCAAAAGTAGTAAAAAAAACTGAGAAAGTACTTGGACACAATGATGAAAGCGAAAGTATTAGTGAGATGGTAATATGCTTAAAAGTCAAAAGCATTTTATTATAAATTATAGTCATAAACGTCAATTTCGGTCTTCCAATTGCTACCATCCAGCTGCTCCACCATAGAAGGTTAAACTGCTCCTTCCTATAAATTTATAACATTAATCATGTTGTGTTATTAATGTTTATAAAAAGAGAAGTAAAAGGTATAAGATAAAATTGAAGAGAATTTTGAGTTGAAAGGAAGAAAGGGACCTGAAGAAATAATCAATTTATATATTATAAATGTTAATTGCTTCAACATGTTGCGGCAATAGATAAACTGTTTTGACGTTAATAAAACAAGGTTTGGTGTGTTTTGTTGTTTGCCGTTGCTTCTTCCTTAATTCTCATCTTAATGTCCCCTAGTAATCAACTTCTGTTCTCATCAACTACGTACTTATATAATAGCCATTATGGAAAAAACATTTTATATGTTACACTTACTTTTTGCTTTTTGCTGTTTCTTCTTCCCAATCATTGACATGCAAGGTGGGTACTTTAGAATTGTTCGGTAATGCCAAGCTTTCAATTTTTTATTTTAAGATATAAATTGTAACTCAATTTCAATATGTTTTACTCAACTTGTAAAATCAAATTATTCAACTTTATCTTATTTTATTAGAACACACAAAAATAATCTTCATCGTTACCTTTGCGTATTCACTAATATCACAAACTCTTTTTTACCATCATAATCTGTTAACCATTAATAATTATTATTGTTGTCGGAGTTATATATCCTTATTAGAAAACATAACTCATGATACCTTTATCTTCATATTGAAGTAATCATTGTGAAAGTAATAGATTAGTAAATTAGTGATTCTAATAATATTTAATTCAAAATAATTTAAATTAATTAAATTATATGTATTATTTTACAGTGTAACATAATTTTCTAAGAGTTTTTTCTGTGGCACAAATAAAGCATGTTCTAACTAGTTCTACATGTGGGTTAGTGCGGCAACTCTCCCGTACTCACCATATATCTTCAAAATATTAAATAATAACAAGTACAACATGCTAACTGATGTCACACTTTTATTAGTAACAAAAATAATGCACTCAACCATATGTAACAAATAAGCTCGAGTTGTGAACTCCATGCACCCCTCATACACCTCGCGCAACCAGCTCAATCAAACGTGAGAACCACAACACTGGCTTAACTCTACCAATGCGTCACCAAAATCTATCCTAAGTAGCTTGACCAACAATGATGATGTTAATGTTAAATTCAACGTCACATACGTACAAAAACTGTCCCACAATGAGGAGATGGAGCAATACAAACAACACATCCAGAGTGATGGTCATCTCATCTGTTGGTGTTGTGGTGACACCCCTCAACAAAGGTTGATGTGAGATCTTTATCAACGATCTCATAACTAAAGTTAATTGCATATTGACAACAAATCAGTGTTAAGCATAATTGCCTTAATTTGGGGATGAGAGATCTCAAACTTACTTAGCTTACGTCTGTAGGAGATCAACTTCAATCCTCCTCGATCTTCACCCTCCCATAGCCTACACGCCATTTGGTCGGTGTAGCTATGCAACAATGACGTATCAGTAGGTTCACCAAAAAAAATTACTCCAATTTTTTCATGCTATCATTTAGTAGATGGTGACAACATATCATCATCAATTGTTTAAGGTTTAAGGTTTAGGGTTTAGTGGTAGCATAGACAACTTGTTTCTTATCCCTTCTAGACCGACGTCACCAATCTTTGTCTGGTTTGCGTTTGGGATGATGATCCATCTCTGATTCTGACCACATCTCTAACAACAATAATAAATGAATCAATTTCTTAAAATTAATATATGTTCTAGATTTTGCATTTTTGAATGTATTTCCTAATTCGAAAACCAGATTGCACATATAATCACAAAGAACAAAAATACACCACAAATACTTACCTCTTCAACAACAATACAATAAAAATGATTAATGACCTAGCCTCTCCTACTCAAGAATAGAGGAAGAAAATTCTACAAACGGGGGAGATAGGGGTGTAGCACGGGTAGAAGAAGAGGAGGGAGATAAGAAATGAAAGTAAGTTAAAAATAAATATAAAGAGGAATAATTTGGGCTTTTCCTAACGAGTATGGGTGCAGTTGAATTTATAGGGTTGCAGAAAGCAAAACCTTTTTTTTTGGGTCAAATATGGACCCAAAGTTATGAGTTCATTGAAGCCCAAATAAATTGGTTATTGATAAATCTACCTTACTATTGGCACCTCTCATTTTGCTCTTAGAACTCGACCATTCAGAGTAAAATTGATGCAACCAGCATCAAACTTTATTTGACACTAATACCAACGAACTTCAAATATTTAAAGGTCTGACAGGTTAAGTATTGTTTTTTAAACAAAATAGAAGTGGACCAATGTTAATGCCCTAAACTAATTCATATTTTATATAAGAAAAGTTCAGGAAATTGTGTGGTCAGGTTGATTCTAAAGACCCACACTAATTAACATTTTATAAATAAAATTCTACCATTTCTGTTTATTCGTTAAAAAATTTCCTAAACGGACAATGAGACTTTCAATTCTAATTTTTCCACTCTCTCACTTAACCATCAATAATATTATTATTTTATTTTTAAACTTTTTATTTATATTTTGATTAGCTAAATATAATATGTTATTATTGAAAGAGGTTGTAAAAAAAAGAAGTGACTAGTTTATAAATTTAGAAACTAATTTGGATATCAATAATTTTTTTAATTTTATAAAATAGTCTCTAATTTAATTAATATTTAATGATTTTTTTTATAGTGGTTACATTAAATTTTGTAATAAAATAACTTTTATTTTAGTTAGATCAATCTGTCATTAATTAAAACATAATTAACATCTTATTTTATTACAAGAATCATTAAATAATAACTAATTTTAGAGAAAAAAATAATTAATTACTATACTATATAAATTAAAAATTATTAATATCTAAAATAATTTCTATTATTAATAAAAGTTTGTAAACTAATTTCTAAATTAGTACGTAATATTAACTATTAAAATTTTAGTTACTTAACTATTTTATATTCTAAATTAATTTTTATAATAAATAATTTATAATTTAAAATAATTAGTAGTTAAAATCTTGGTAGTTAATTTAGATATCAATTTATAAACTAGTTTACAAATTTTTATTAATAATAGAAATTAATTTAGAAATTAATAATTTTTTAATTTATAAAATAATATCTAACTTAGTTAAAGTTAATATAGTAATTAATTTTTTTCTCTCAATAATTAATTTTTATTTTTTAGTATTTATTAAGAATTATTCTGTCTATAAATGTATATACCAATCTACCTATAGATATTTTTGTCAATAATTAATTAAGAACTAATTTAATTAACGACAGAACAACTCATTCGTACAAATAAAAAATACGATTGGCCTACATGCTTTAACGATGGACACTTTTATATGCAATGACTAACGTTGGTATATCTGTCAATATTTATCGAAGAGTAAGGTAATTGTTAATATATATGTGGTCGTCGATAAATTCTATCAATAAATTCTATCAATAAAGCTTTCATTGATAAATTACATTCATGTTTTTTTCATAAAGGATGTGTAATTACACGTGGATGTTGTGTGTTGGTAATAATAGATTTTATTGTAATGATATATATTTAATTTGACATGAAGATTTTGCTTTCCATTAAAAAAAATGAAATAAATAAATTGTATATATTAAAATTAACTTATATATAGATTAATTTTTAGAATTTTTTTAAAATATTTTTTAGAAAAAGTAATTCTAACTTATTTTAAACAATTCACATAACTTATTTTAAAAAATTAAATGATTTAATGTTAGGTAGGAAAAGAAAATAAAATAAAAGCCATGAATTTAAATCTTGAAATGAATAATAAGTAAGATTCCAGTTGGTTTTCTCCCAGGAAAATGTCCCTCATTAAAACTTCATACCACTCTTTTATATTATTTAATCTCTTCCTCTTGGTTGTAATGCAAACCCATATTTAGAAGAGTAAAATTATACACTTTAATCTAAATATGATTGAAATTAGGTATCACAACGTTACTTAATGAGAAGTAAAATTCAATATTATAAGAGCATTAAAATTGTGGATTAGAAATGGTGCAGACTTAAAAGTGCAATTTAAGAAATCTTTAGACCCCATAAGCGATGAAGAGGGCAGAAGCACGTTAAAGTATTGGAGTTATATTTATGATACATGAAGCTCAGTTATTATATAGCTTTTAAATCCATCGTCATTACCAAACCAATTTTATTTTATTCCTTTTCCAGCTTTGCATTTTCAAATTCATGGGTTTTACTAATAGTTGTGAAGCAAGACAGACCAGGCGCATCGATCGATCGGACTGTGACTTGGTAAAAGAAATTGGCTTCTTCTATGCATCACACACACAATAAAAGGGAAGGTTATTATGGTCATCTCGCACCTTCGTGCCAACTCAGATCATGACAACTCTTCTCTCTGTCCTTTCTGCCGCATACCCACAATCACATCACATCCCTCTTCAATTCCAACTTCCAAAATGAAACCTTAAAACCCCCAAAAGCAGTGTCCCCAATCATCGTCACCACGATGTCTCTGACACTCAGATCTTGTGCTGTTCCCATTCCCACACCCCTCTTTCTTCTTCTTATTATCATCCTTCTTCCTCTCACCGGGACAGCAGCACAAGATAATTCATCTGATCTTCACAAGGTGCTCCACAGGCATGGGTTGCCGGCGGGGCTCTTCCCTCAGAGTGTGAGGTCATACGATTTGGACCAAACGGGTCGGTTGGAGGTGCACCTGGATCGTCCCTGTCTGGCTCAGTACGAGACCAGGGTGTTCTTTGACAGCGTGGTGAGGGCTAACCTAAGTTTCGGACAACTGAAGGTGTTCGAAGGGATGTCTCGGCAAGAGCTTTTCCTATGGCTACCTGTCAAGGATATCATAGTCACTGATCCTTCCTCCGGACTCATTCTTATTGATATCGGTCTTGCCTTAAAACACCTTTCACTCTCTCGCTTTGAAGATTCTCCAATTTGTAGATCTCATTCGGGTACATCCCTCTTTCTCTCTCTCTCTCTCTTTACATTCATGCATTATGGTTTGTTTGTGTCGAGTTCATTGCTGTTTTTACAGATATTACTGTATGGTTTTTTCAGTCATATGAGACAGTACGTAACAATGGAAGAGTTAATAAATATTAGTTATGCTATCACAAAGAAATTGGCCAACACTATTTGATTCTGTTCCATGTAATATTTTTTGTTTATTTTGGTTTTTGATGTATAAGTTGCAATAAACCGAGAATTAATAAGTTTAATCTCAGACATAAATTTTCAGGATGCTTGGCTGTGTTTATGAGTATCATTTGATACAAAATTAGAGAAAAAAAAAGTTTTGTATTTTTTTCCCTCAAGCATTTCTAATTTGTATACAAACATGTCGTATTATAATGATTATTGTTATTCTGTTATCGTTAATAATTTTTCTCTTTATCATTGGATTTTGTACAAACAGAAAAGAGTTTTGACATTGAAATTGGATGTGGGTGCAGGTCTTATGCTTAAGGTTGGTGGAAGGAAGGGTGCTGGATTTATAGATCAGTGACGAGGGTGCGTTTGGCTGAGGATGGCTGCTATTCTTTTCTCTTCTTTGGGTTCTGGTCTTCCATTTATGTGAAGAATGTCCAAACTCAAAATTTATAATGCCATTCAATAATTTCATGAAGTCGAGATCACATGACAATCATCAATATTACCTTGCACAACAGAAATCAATTCAATTCTATGAAAATATTTGCTAATTATGTATGTGCGTGGTCCTTTAATTTTATAATTTTATTTTTTAAATTCAACATTTATAATGTTTCCTTCTAGTTTAGTTAAAAGGACTAAAATGTTAATTCGCAGCAAATTGATAAAATTAATTCACACGCGACCAAGTTGATAATAAAGTGTTCTTTCGAAAGCCTTATATCAATTTTTGTTTTACTTCTATTAAAAATGTTGAATTTTAGAAATGTGTCAATTCTTACAAAGAATATAGTCATACCATAAAATTGTATCCATTCTTTTTATCAAACAAAAGTAGATAATTTATTCATTAATATTTTATTTGGCATAACTACTACACAAATATTTTTTAGAAAAAAAGTAGGAGTTGGTGTGTAAACAAACAAACCAAAAGCAAATGTTTTGACCCTTTTTGTTCAGCATTTTTTATGATTTAACCTCATGTCTCCTTTTTCTTTTATTTTTAAAATATATATGAATTTATAATGGAATTCATATATATGTTATGTTTGATTCCATTTGAGCAGCAGGAGAATGTGAGCCAGTAACGTTTCATAGGCTGCTTGAGACTGTGGGGCAAGAGGTGGTTGGGTTTTTGAGAATGTTGTTCTGATACATGAACAGTTCCAATGCTAGGCTGAGAAGAAAATAAAAATGGTTAATTATTTAGTTCATTTTATAACATTGAATTCTAGTTCTATTTGTAATAATTAAAACGCTACCTATATGAATTTCTAAGCGATCCCAAGTTTAAAATAGTTAATTATAATTCATCACCGTATTTACTTCAAACTAGATTAGTGAATTTTATTAATTGCAAACTCAAAGTCTTCGTTGAACTGAATTATAGTAAAGGTCAAAACTATTATATGTAATTGTTGATGATCCTGATTTATTGAATGAATTCCTCACGCTTCGGCGGTTCCTGAGTGTGTATTCATCCACCTATAACAAGAAGAATAATAAATATTCTGCAAAATCTCGCACTACTTCGGTTTCCTTTTTCAGTTGGTGTTTGGAACCTTTGGAATGTATGCGTTTGATTATTTGATGTTTTTTAGGTTCTTAGAGTGGACTGTGTTTTTGCCTGTTTGGTTTGGAGAGTACTGTTAAACGTTGGATTATGTATTTATTGTAACATTTATATATCTGTTATTGCTGATAAAAAAAATAATAAATATTATTAAGATTTAAACAATCTAATAGAAATCTATAAGGTTTTATCATTGCAAATATAATTAAGTACATTAAATATATTCTATACAATAGAATTATTATCATAAAATACATTCAACTCTTATTGATGTACATTCGTCTATGTACCCACTTGAAATAGTCGCTTGACTTTCCATTAAACATATAAATAAATTACTAATGAGTATCATATAATACTAAAAAGAATAAAACACATTCATTTTACAGGACTACAAATTTGTTTAACCCTTAATCACATTTAGTTTTTTTAATAAAGTTCCCTTCACTAAAATTTCATATCAAAAAAAGAAAAATGTTTAGAAATAGAATTTCAAGTAATTGAATGGAATTTTTGGTGTAGTAGTATTAATTAGGGTATAAAAGTAGTTTAGATTTACTTATAATTAAGTCGGTCAGATGAGTCAAATTAACTTAAGTAAAAGAAAGTAGGTTCTAAATTAACACTACTATAAAATTATTAAATAAAAATCAATTTTAAAATTAAAAAAATAATTAATTATTAAATTATATATTATTTTATAAACTAAAAAATTATTGGTATCTAAATTAGTTTTTAAATTTATAAATTAGCTTCTAAATTTATAAATTACTTTCCAAATTAGTAAAGATAATTAATTAATTAGTATCTAATTAGCTATCAAAGTTTTAACTACCAATTTTAGAATCTAAAATAATTGGTAGATAAAATCTTAGTAGCTAATTAAATACCAATTTAAACTAATTTATAAATTTTATTAATAATATAAATTATTTTAGATACAAGTAACTTTTTGTCTCTAAAATAATATTTAATTTAGACAATGACTAATTATTTTTTGTTTTTAAAATCAGTTTCTATTTAATGATTTTTAGATTAGGTGAAACTTACTCTTCTTTTAAATTATTATTATTATTATTATTATTATTTAAAATAATAATTTATTAAGACATATATAAGTATTAATTTTTACATATTGAATTATTTTATCTAAAAATTAAGATTAAGTTCATAAATATAACTTAAGTTTTAAAAAATATTTGATTTAATTTCCATGTACATTATTTTTCTATTTTTTTTAAACCAACCAAAATGGCTTGTTGTATAAGACCAACATGTGGTCTTATACATGCTGATAAAAAAAATAAAAAAATAAGACCAACATGGGGTAAAAATACTTATTTTCATAATTTAATTTTATTTGTTGGTCTATGAAACTTGTTGGATGATCTATTTTCAAAAATTATAGTAAAGTTAGACCATACATTTTTGTAGAAAGTAAGTTAAATTTAAACTTCTATAAAATTTTATTTAATTCAAAAGATTAGTTATAAGCTTTCTAAAGCCTTTTATATCTAACATAAATAAATATAAATAAATGATTTTGTGGTGTCATGAAGTTTTTTTTTATGGTGGTATTTGTTCATTGATCTTCATATTCTATATTTCTTAGTAGTTTTAATATGGAGTAACATTTTAGTTACATTTTATATCGATAAAAAATATCTATTAGGTAAAGAATTATATGAAAATATTTTTTTCTCTATTATATCTCTATTTTAATATCATATTTTATAACAATAATTGTTATTAGTATTGTTTATTAAGTTTATTATAATGTATTAAATTCATGTATTTGTTTTCCTTCATTAACAATTAAGCATGTTAACTCATGTTGAAGGTTCCAAGTAATGAAACATGAATTTATATTTTATTTAAAATATATTCTTAAATAAATAATTAAAGTTTAAATATGTTTTTTTTCAAGTAATATAAAATTGATTTTCGTCCATGATTTAAACTTTAAACCTGTAAGATGTTTGTAGTACGAAAACGATTAATTTTCTTTTAATTTTCTTTTTTCAGTATGACAATAGAGTTCCAATGTTAACTATATTATAATATTATAATATTCATTATGTTAGTGATGAGTCATTGTCTACATCACCATAAAAATTTAGGAACTAAAACAAATTTTAATTTTACCTTTTTTACATAAAATAATTTTTTATAATTTTTTTTTAAAATATATTATAATTAATTTTTTATATTAAAAAATTACCTTGTAATTATAATATCAAGATTAAGATTAAATCCTTGAATATCAAGATCGTTAACAAGTTATCCAATATCATTATCACTTAAACCAAGCCAAATTAAGATCTTTAACCACTTACATAACACACTCCTTCAGTGCACAAGACTTCAAGTCCATTTCAAAAAATTATCAAAAGATAGTGTTTTTATATTGTCTTTAACTTCAATTCTTATAAGGGATGTGAAACTATTAGCAGTATCATAACACCTATAAATATAAATATATATATATAATTTAATAATATAAAATTATAATAATTAATGAGTTTATCAAAGTTAATAATACAATAAATTTACTAGTCTTTTGAAAAGTTTATAACAAATAGACTCTAGGTTAAGTTAAACCTTGACGGAAAGAAATACACACCTTCAAAAATATTTATGACAAATAAACAAGTTAAAATTAGGCTTTGATCTTTTGTTGAATGCTAAGTTTAAGCCTACCAAAAGTTTGTTCTAGCCTAACTTGTTTTTGCCTTTATTTATAATTGAGTTCCCAGATTATTAAAAATAAAATCTGAATTTAATTAAGAGTATTTTAAAGATCGTTTTACTAAATAAGGTAAACTTAGTTTAGTGCTACTTATATTTATATCAAAATTAGAGAATTTTGTTTTATTTATTACTCTTATTAGCATTTGAAAAGTCTTTAAGATTAAAAATAATAATTAAATAACAATTAATTTATAAAAAATATAACTAATGATTATTAAGTTAGATATTATTTTATAACTCATTAAAAAATTAATTTTTTAGACAAAAGTTAAATAATTACTATATTTAATTAAATAAGATATAGAAACTAAAAATTTATTGATAGTTAATTAGATAACAGAAAATTAGCTTATAAATTTTATTAATAATAAAACTACTATAAATACGGATAAATTTTATATTTTTTTAAATAATATCTGATTTATCAATAATTTTTTTTTTAACTTTTGGTATGGATACTGCCTTTGCTACAACACAATTAATTATTTTGACTGTTTAACCTAACAATTTGTAGCGGTTTAGACCAGACAAATTATCTTTTTATTTTATTCTTAATTAATTAGATCATATCAGTCTATATAGTAGGTGAATCAAAGTGAATTAGGTCAAATGGATTGAAGTGCCTCGTTTTAGCAGTCCAATTGTATATATGATTTTTTTTTCAAGAAATAAATCAAGACTTTTATTAAAAAACTTATTTAGTTTTAAAAGGTCATCTAAAACATCTTTTAAATTTATATTATATTAACTAGTTTACTATTTACAATGAGCACAAAAAAAATTATGGGTGTAAGGAATAAAAAAGCCTTAAAACCAGTTTTGTTTTAATTGTCCACAATCATAGGGAGCTAAAATAGAGGATGTACTACCCATAAAATTCTAGGACACCCCATTCATTTGGTAATAGAATTTTGAGAATGTATATTCGTGAGTCCATTATAAAATAAAGAAGATATGGTCAAGCATTTTATGTGGTGCACATGGAAAAATGTAAAATAGATGGTCCAAAATGTTTGGGCCAAATGTTCTCCAAGCCCAACTTTAAAACATTTGCAAAAGCAATGGCTCCATTATGTCAGTGGCACGAGCACGAGACATTGTTTAGCTCTTGTGCTTCGCAGCAGCACAAAAGAACATCACAAAATGTATCGCGTTCTTCACCGCGCTTTGTGCACCGCCACAGAGCCTGCCACCGTTAGCATCAAGTCCATCTCGGAGGATCTGTACAAGGAAGTGAAGTTAAAGAGCGTAGTGGAGAAGTTCAAGAAAGCTTCCGACATCGACCGGTTCCGCAAAAAAACCGGCATCTACGAGGACACAGTGCGGCGCCTCGCCCGTGCCAAGCGCTTCCGGTGGGTCCGTGACATCCTCGAACACCAAAAGCAGTACTCCGATATTTCCAACGAGGGTTTCTCTTCGCGCCTCATATCCCTTTATGGTAAATCTGGCATGGCCAAACACGCGCGCAAGGTGTTCGACGAAATGCCCCAGCGAAAATGCGACCGCAGCGTGCTCTCTCTCAATGCCCTCTTGGCCGCATACCTCCACTCCAAGAAGTACGACGTCGTTGAAGAGCTTTTCAGGGCCCTCCCCACTCAGCTCTCAATCGAGCCTGATTTGGTGTCGTACAACACTCTCATTAAGGCGTTTTGCGAAAAGGGTTCCTTTGATTCGGCTTTGTCAGTGGTTAAGGAGATGGAGGAGAAGGGTGTGGACCCTGATTCCATCACGTTCAACACTTTGCTTGATGGGTTGTACTCAAAGGGTTGTTTTGAGGATGGTGAGAAGGTGTGGGGGCAAATGGGTGCAAAGAATGTTGCTCCTGATGTGAGGAGTTACTGTTCCAGGTTGGTGGGGTTGGCTGGGGAGAAGAAAGCGGCTGAAGCTGTTGAGCTCTTTAGGGAAATGGAGAAGGTGGGTGTGAAGCCTAACATCTTTTGCATCAATGCTGTCATCAAAGGTTTTGTGAATGAGGGTAATTTGGATGAAGCTAAGAAGTGGTTTGGTGAGATTGCAAACTCTGATGATGACCCTCATAAGAACACTTACTCTACCCTTGTTCCCTTCCTTTGTGAGAAGGGTGATTTGAAGACGGCAATTGAGATGTGCAAGGAGATTTTCAATATCCGGTGCCGTGTTGACGCGTCGTTGCTGCAGCTCGTGGTGGATAAGTTGGTGAGTGAGGGCATGATTTCAGAGGCGAAGGAGATTGGGGAGATAGGGAAAACGAATAGGTACTGTCGCTATAAGCTCAATTTGCCTGCTGAAGAGTAGAGTTATATTACTTCTTAGTTGCACTTTATTGTTGTTCTTGCTATTTGATTAGTTTTGTCATAACGGTGATTGAGAAGTTGCCAAGAGTGCTTTTTGTTTGGCATTGTGAGCTTAGTAACTGATTTCTTCAAAATGGCTTGCGCTGTCTGATTGCACTGGTTCTATATATTAGTTAGAGACATTAGCCCTTAAACTTTCCACCTGCATGAAATTTTCTTATGTGAATTTACATTTAGCAATTTTAATATGGAATGCATACCTGCATGCACATATGTACTTATACGTGGATCTGTTGGAGTTTGGTCTTCCTGCTTTTATCTTGGGCATCCTTTATGCTGTATAGAAATATAGATTCGGTTCTAAGCAAGGGCATTGAAGAAGATTTTAAGAACGATATCCCATGGCAACAGCCTATGTGAGTTTCGTTTCGGTAATGTGTAATTTTCTTTTAAGTAACGTGGTGTGTAACATGGTTATCAACTCGCGAGTTAATTAACTGTCTGAGTTTACGTTCCCATTCACTTGGACGAGTTGATTCAGAAGTGAACTTGTTTTTAGAGCAAACTCGGTTGAATTCGCAAGTTTGCAACCGAGTTGCCGAGTTCAGATGGCTTTTTCTTTAAATCCAAAATGACCCATTTCTGAACCCAAAATCAGAAACACTCAACTTGCTCGTTAGGGTTCGTTTGCATTCTTCGTGGTGGTGCGTCTTTATTCCGATTGTGGTGTGTTGTTGCGATCATGGTGTCTCGTTATCTCTTTCATAGTCTTCTCGCGTTTCTGTTCCGATCGTCATCGTCTCTGTTTCGATCATGGTGGTGTGTCATCCTCTGCGATCTCCGTTTGTTGTGGTCTTGTCGTGTCGTGGTCATCTGTTTGTTCTGTTTGGGTTTAGGGTTTTCTTAGTCAAGAGAACATTGGGAATTTGGGAGTGCACCTCCTGTATTATAGATTTTTGTTTTAAAGTACTTTAATTACTTGTATTATTGACATATTATTTTTCATACAAAGTAAATTATTGCAAGTCAACAAATCTGGTTTAAGAAGCTCACAGAAGTCTCTAAGTAGACTCTCACAGTTTGATTGTAACTGATAAAATAAACTTCTGAAAATTTGTTAAGATCACCTTATCCATTTTTTCTTAACAGAGGGCCCGATATTTTAATTCCAAAGGATTTATTTGATATATTTACAAAATTAGTAATTAAATTTGTGATTTTGGTTGCTACAGAGAAATACTTTTGAGATATTATGATTGTTGATTGTAAAATTTAATAGAGTAAATTTCAATAAAATATTGTCACACGATGTGTCTTACACAAAGAACTATAATATTAATACAAATATAAATATTCTAATAAGGAGCTAAAATATAGGTATTATAAGTTGATCTTAATTAGCCACTTATTGTTTTCATATTATATTAAATGTTAGAAAGAGTGGTCCACCAATACACCGCCTGCTTCACTGATGCACGGCAGAATCACCTTAAAATAATTTCATAATTTAGATTAAATAAGATAATTTTTAACAAGTAAATTAATGACAAATTTTGCCTCTCTCCACCACGACTAGAAATTTCAAAGTCTTTTTTAAGAAAACAAGGAGTTGTTGTGCCAAACTTCACTACAATGGATCTTTATTGAAAATCTCTAAAAACTATAGAGCTTTCTTGATGAATGGCGATCTTCTATTAATCCCTTGGAGCTTTCTTGATCTCAACTTGTCTTCTTCCCAAGTTACTCGAAAACTTTTTAACAAGGGGCCCAGCATAATGCATGTTATGTAAGCTTCCTTCCCCATGTCGTTGCAGTGAAAATACTGGAAGCAGAGTACAAGGCTGGTATGGAAGCAAGTAAATATCATCTTCATGAAGGAATCATTCTGTCTAGGGGGTGAAATCACTCTTTGGCATCCTCTGGGGCAGTAGCTTGCGATTTCTCTTGGTAAGGGATTCTGAGTTTTCCTTTTCCTACATTGAAGATCTTTGAGGGTTCTTGGAATCCTAAACCTGAGTTTTATGGGGGTGGCGGCGGAGCAGTTTCTCAACGGGTGCACATGGAAACTATGGGATTGCATAAAGAATTGGGCAGCGTTATGGGTCTTCCACTAGAGTACTGGAGGCCCTTATCCTTTTCTCTTTTGTATGGGGTGTTGGAGTTCCACTTTCCTATATGATTACACTGTCAACCGTAGTTACGGGGTTTATGCTACAGGGTGTTATACTGATTGGGAGAGATGATTTTGCTTTCTTTGTATCTTTGGCTTACGAAAGATTGGAGAACCGTCGTGATAAGTGCAAAATGATTGGGCACTGCCTTGCTAATTGCAGAACGTCATGGAATAGAGCTAAAGAAAGTTTCAAGAATCCATTTTTGCAATCGAAGACGCAATATGTGCCTAAGCGGGTACGAGGTGATAATGGAAAAGCAGTGAAGGCAGTCTCTATGGTTGAGGTAACACATGAGGATGGGCAGAGAGATAAGAAAAATGGGTATAAGGGTAGATGAAGAGTATTATTTAGACAAAATTAATCTTGGAAGGTAGGGCTGTTTCCTAAAAATAGTCAGGTTTCCCAACAATTTGTTTCTTCGTTTTGTCAAGATATGATTGAAGATGAGGAAGACACCTTTGATGAAGGAGAAAAGGATGTTATTTCTTCAGAGATGGCCATGCATCCCATGCAGAAGAGGAAAATAGTTTCCTATGTGTTAATTTTGAATTATTTTTGAAACAACGTGAATAAAGGAATATTAGATTTTTGCTTTGTTCTCTCTCTTTCGAAGGGATTTGGAGTGGCTAGGGTTTGTGTGGGGTGGCTGTTCATTCTCCAACTTGATGGTTGACGATGGTGATGTAGGGGTCGTGGATGCTGGTCGGCGGCGGTGCGATAGTCTGCCAAGACGCTAGTGGTATAGCGACGACTCTCTACGTCCCTTAAATCTTTTTTTTTATAAAGGAGTTTATTCTTGAAACTTCTATTGCACGCAAAAAATTTCCACTTTTTTCATGTAGCTACTTCTAATTTGTAGTAAAGTTAAGATTTTTATCAAAATTTCTGGTAAAGTCAAGATTTTTATCAAAATTTGTGGTAAAGTCAAGACTTTTATCAAAATTTGTGTCAAACTCAAGATTTGGTGTTGTGGTGGTACGGTTGTGCGGGGGTGGTGTGGCGAGTAGTGACTTTTGGAATGACGGAGGGTTCTAAGGGTTTCCTTATGCCATGGACTTGTTTGAAGGATTGTGAAATATCTCCAGCGAAGACAGTATATGATAAGCCTAGCCAAAGGAAAACTTTTGCTCATACTTTGGAAACTACATGTGATATTCCTTTATCTGAGTTACCCACTCCTTGTATTAAGGGAGACATGATTGTGGTCCGGATAGATGAGGCAGATTACTTGGTTGGACTTGAGGATTGCAAGACCCATCTGCATGGTCGAGTTATTCTTTCTAAGGGGATAAACCCCTTACATACCTGGATTTAACTAAAAAATTGCAACCGGTGTGGAAGGATCTTGGACTGTGGAAAGCAATTCCTATCGGGAAGGGTTTCTATGAGTTTGAGTTTGCTTCCTTAGAAGACATGTGATGGGCCCTCGAGATGGGTTCCTTGAAGTTAACTCCGGGTTTCTTGAGACTGTTTGTCTGGACAAAAGACTTTGTTCCAACTACTATGAAGAGTACCAAAACTCAGGCCTGGGTTCGACTATATAGGTTGCCTTTGGAGTATTGGAGATCAAGGGTGATTTTTTCCATCATCAAGGGTCTTGGTACTCCTTTGTCTTTGGTTGAGAATACTATGAGAAAGAAGAGGGGTATGTTTGCTAGAGTGTTGATGGATATTGATATGTTGTCCCCTCTTCCCAATTACCTCTTGGTTGAACGTTCAGACTACACTTTTGTAGTTGGTTTGGAATGTGAATGACTACCTCCTTTTTACTCTCATTGTAAGATGATAGGGCATGAGCTTGCTCAGTGTCGGGTCATACATGATCAAGGTCGTGTTACAGGGCCTCAACAAAAATCTTCTCAAAAGATAGTTTCCGATGATCCAGATAAGAGGAGGATTGTGGCTCCTAAACAACGTCAAGAATCCCTTGGGTCACCTTGCTTTTGATAAACCCAGAGGATGATTTTGCTAATATGTCTCCTCTTGAGGATGCCTCGGATCACGAATCCAGGAAAGGGTTATCCACTCATACTTTGGATTTTCCAAATCAAGGAATGCTACCTGCTGTTATGCAAGGCAAGGGCTCAGAGTTTCATTCTCCTATTGTGGATCTTCATGTGGAGGTCTCACCTCCTGTGGGAGATCCATCTCTTCAGAGGGCTACTTCACCTGTAGTTTCTATAACACCATTCACTACTCCTATGGATGGTCATCACATGTCTGCAATTATGACTGTACCATCCCCGTCGTTGGTCCTGCAAAATCACTTTTTCTCTCTCGAGGGTTTGGAAACTACAGATGTGAGAGGTGATCCTTATATTGGTACGTTTACTGCCATTGTTGAATTTAATTTAATTATGACCATATCACTGTTGAAAATCATATTGGTTCAAATTTTTGGGCTGATCCTAATGAGACGGAGGAGGATGATAGTGATACTGGGGAGGAGATAGTTCATACTAAAAGAAAACCCGGGAGACCACCTAAGGGGACTGGTAAAGCCAAAAAAACTGCTAAGACAGTTCTCACCGTAACGTCGCAATGAAGGTTTCTTCTTTTTTCTGGAATGTTAGAGGACTGGGAAACCACAAAATTGTGGAGATGTTGCTTAGTTTACTTAAACTACATAAACCCCTTCTAGTTTTTGTTGCTGAACCAATGGTGTCGTACACTGATGCTTTTGAAGTCCTTTTCAAATATGTTAATATGCATTTGGTGACTACGTCTCCTATTGTTAATAAGTCTGCAAAGCTTTGGTGTTTGTTGATCCCTAATCTGGTCCAAAATTTCTCGGTAAATGATCAATTTATTTATGTATCTTGCCATCTACATGATAAATGTTTTAGCTTTGCAGGTGTTTATGGTACTAACACATACTTGGCTAGACAGTTTTTGTGGAGGGATCTTGGTTCCTTCATAGGGACTTGGTGTATTTTGGAAGATTTTAATGTTGTGCTATCGACGAATGAATGTAAAGGGGGAGTGGCTCCTACTCAGGTTTCTTGTAATGATTTCCTTGATTGGATTAATATTAATGATCTTGCTTGTATGCCTTTTACTGGATCTGGTTATACTTGGTGTAATGGAAGAAGATGGCTGCATAGAATTCATAGAAGACTAGATAGGGCTTTATGTAACAGAGTATGTCTGGATGAATGAGATTTATGCTCTTATCAAGTTTTTGTTAGGAATTGTTCTGACCATTCCCCTATTCTTGCTAGTCTTGCCAGAAATTCTTTGAAGAAGGTTAACAATTTTCGTTTCTTTTCTATATGGCTTTAGGAGAGTTCATGTTTGAAGCTTGTTCATGACTCTTGGAATAATAAGGTTGTTGGGTGTCCTATGTTTATTTTGCAACATAAGTTAAAAATGTTGAAAACTGAGCTTCGTGATTGGAATAAAAACTCTTTTGGTAATGTTCACAATGCAGTTATTCTTAAGCAGGGTCTCCTCCTTAGTATTCAACAAAATTTAGAGACTGCTAGTATGTTTGATATTGATGCTTCTCTGTCAAGAAAAGATAGCTAAGGAGGAGCTTGATCATGCTCTTCACTGTCAATATTTGTTTTGAAAAGAAAGAGCTAAGATGCTTTGGTTTAAAGATTGGGATAAAAATACTACTTTTTTCCATGCTGTGGTTAAAAGGCAAAATAATTTTGGTGGATTCATCGTTTACGGATTGATAATGTGGTTATTAAGGATCCTAAAATCATTGAGGAACATATTTTGGACTTTTATAAAACTCTTTATGCTGAGTCTATTTCTCATGATCAGGATACAAGTAATATGAAAGATTTTATTGGTACTTATGTTCCTAATCTGGTTTCCTCTAAGGAGAATATGATGATGATGAAATGTCCTGATTTTTTGGAAATCAAGAATGTTATTTTTAACCTTAATGGTAATAGTGCTCTTGTTCCTGATGGTTTTGGTGGTGTTTTCTATCATTCTTGTTGGGATATTATTGGGACAAATGTTTGCAATGTTGTCCAACAGTTTTTTAAGCAAAACTGGGTTCTTCCTGGAATGAACAATAATGTGGTATCTCTTATTCCCAAGTTTCAGGGTGCTGAATACATCAAAGATTACAGGCCAATAGCCATTGCTAATTTTAAATTTAAGATTATTTCCAAGATTTTGGCAGATCGGCTTGCCCTTGTGGCTGCCAAAATAATTTCTCCTAATCAGTATGGGTTTGTGCAGGGGAGACAGATTCAGGATTGTATTGGTATTGCTTCAGAGGCTATTAACATGCTCTCTAAAAAGGTTCGAGAAGCTAATGTGGCATACAAAGTTGATATTCATAAAGCCTTTGATAGTTTTAGTTGGAAGTTTTTATTATTAGTTTTGACACGCTTTGGTTTTCACCCCTCATTTGTCGGTTGGATTAGTACTATTCTCCGGTCTGCTATGCTTTCTATCAGAATAAATGGCATTCTAGTGGTTTTTTTTTTCTTTATAGTAGAGGAGTTAAACAAGGTGATGCTTTGTCTCCTCTACTTTTGTATCTTGCATAGGAAGTTCTCAGTAGAGGTCTTTCTAAGCTTGTGAATGATAAGAAGATTCTACATATGACTGGTTCGCAAGGTTTTCTCACTCCCTCCCATGTTTTGTATGCAGATGACATTTTTGTTTTTTATAGGGCGGATAATAAGTCTCTTAGAAATTTGAGTACTTTTCTTAAAACATAAGGTGATTTCTCGGGTCAATATGTTAACAATTCTAAGAGTAGTTTTTTCACCATGGATAATTCTGCAAGATTTGTCACCAAAATTCAACGTATTCTTTCTTGTAGCAATGATTGTTTGCCTTTCAATTATTTAGGAGTGCCTATCTTTGTTGGTGCTCCAAAGAGTCGTTTTCTGCAACCTTTGGCAGATAAAGTCAAATTAAAGCTAGCATCTTGGAAAGGTAATTCTCTTAGCATGATGGGTTAGATTCAGTTGGTCAATACGGTGATTACGGGAATTCTAGCATATAGCTTTAATTTGTATAAATGACATGTTTCTCTTCCTAAGCAAATTGAGCAGTGATGTCGAAATTTTATATGGACTGGAGATATTATGAAGAAAGGCATAACTACTGTTAATTGGGCTACAATTTGTTCTCCCCTTGAGAATGGAGGTTTGAAGATTATTAACCTTCACCATGAAAATAATGCATATCTTCTTAAGCTTGTTTGGAACTTTGCTTAAAGCAACAGGTCTTGGTCTTTGCTCTTGAAAGCAAGGGTTCTTAAATCAAAATACGAGTTTAAAATGATTTATAGATCCTCATCTCTTTGTTCTGGAATTAAGCAATTTTATTCTACTTGATTATACTTCTTGGAGTGTTGGTACAAGTTCTTTTATTAATTTTTGGAATGATAAATGGTGTTCTACTACTCCTTTAGAACATATTGTAGGGTTATCTGATGGTATTAACATTTCGAATACAGTTTCTCAGTTTTGGACAGGTCATGATTGAAATATTCTATTGTCTTAACAGTAGATGCCTCATCTTTTTAGTCATATAATGGTTAGGGTGAATTAGGATGTTCATATTATTTAATATTATTAATATTATAATTATTATTAATATTATTAAATATTATAAATATTTATAATATTTAATAATATTATTAATATTTATAATGTTTATAATATTAATAATATTTAATATTATTTATATTATTAATATTATTAATATTATTAATATTATTTATATTATTAATATTCTTGATATTATTTTTTTCTATTAATATTAATATTTGTTATTTTTTAATTAAATTTTAAATAAATTACATACAAGTTGTAGTAATTTTCTTTTAATTAAATTTTTGAATAAATTACATACGGATATAATCTTTATGTAACATTTTTAACATTTTTAGTAATTTTTTGATTAAATTTAAAATAAAACATTTTTTTTTAATTTACATTACATAAGAATATACCATTTTTTGTTATTTTTTAATTAAATTAGATATAAATTTTATCTGTATGTAATATTTTTTTATTTAAATTTTTAATAATTACATACGGTCGTATGTAATATTTTTTTTAATTTTTAATTAAATTTAAAATAAATTATATCTTTCATACGAATTATATGTAATAATTTTTATTTTTTGAATTAAATTTTAAATATCTTATATACATATTAGAATGTGTACGGAAATATTCGTATATAACGTTCATATATGTAATTTCAGATTTGGTTGTAGTGTGATTTTTATTGTTGTGTTCTTTAAACTATGCATCTTCAACCTATTGCTTAAACGAACTTGCAAAGATGCGTGAAGGAAGAAGGCCGATCGACCTATGCAGAAGCATTGTCAAAACACGAAGCTAGGTTCCACAGTGACTGACAATGAGAAGGCACAAAAATGGAGGAAGACTTTACATGTAGCAACTGATATATCTGGTTGGCATTTCCAACCTGAGTATTTCATGCTATCTTTTTATTATACACATATATATGCTACAACCTTTCATTTTTCTAACAATTTTCGTATTAATACTAATAGGGAAGGAAAGTCAAATTAATTGAACGGATCTTGATCAGTAAAGTTTGAGAAATGGATGGAAAATTTTCTGTGATTAGTTCTGATCGAAATGAATGAACTAAAAACAAAACATGATGCTATAGTGTTTGTTAGACATGTTTTCTTGTAATGGATAGGTGTCTGATTAATATTTCTTGTTGACATGTTTATCAAAAAGATTGTTGAAGAGATATCTGAAAAGATAAATTATATCCCTTTACATGTTGTTGATAATCCAATTGGGTGGAGTATACAGTGCAAGCAGTGAAATCTCTGAAAAGTACGGTGTTACAAAATATTTTTTCATAAATAAAGTATTACAAATTACAAATGTACCATAATGATGATCATAGCATAATACATACATAAAAAAAATACTAATAAAAGACTCTAAGAGATATTGATACTAATAACAAACACGTATTATCTAAATGAGATATGAGACACTTGTAACAAATGTTATACTAGATACTTGTAATAAATGTTGAATAAAACAATTTACCATCATATGTTAGATGTTGTAACATAATGCATTCCTTACTAACAAAGATAATGGTAACTTATGCACATATTTAATTTTGAGAATAATTGACAAATTTCTAATTTTGGGAATAATTGACAAATTTCTTATTGTGAGTGAGTTATATTTATTTTTTTATAAAAATGTAGGCGTGCTTTTTTCAATCTAATTATCAATAAATTTGTTATCAAAAGAATATTAATATTTTAATTTATACACAATAAAATTTATAACCAATAATCAAATTAAAAACATCATTTTTTAACATTGGAAATAATCACATTGTATTCTAAAAATTGAGAATTAAACCTTAAAGAATTACACCGGATGTAATTTTTAAATTGAGAAACTAGATTTACTTTTTTTATTATTAAAGAGACCAAAAATGCATAATAGGACAAAAATATATTTAAAATTATTTAAAATTTAAAAAATGATAAATAAATACACCAGAACATTTTTTTTTTTTGAAAAACAAAACTTGGAAACGTCTTTAGGGAGTAGTTAATTGTAATATACAATTAGATACTATTTAATGTCCTCCTTGATTTAAGAAATTTAATTATTTGCGTTTTTTGGGCCCTACCTCACATTTGTTTGTTTTTTTTAAAATACTTAAACTTTTCAATTATACGTGTGGTCAAAAGAAAATAATAAGTATGTGTGGTCAAAATGTAATGTACATATATATGTTACTATTTCCAGACACGACAGATTGTGGTTGTTGAAACATAAACAAAAATAATAATAATAATAATAATAATAATAATAATAATAATAATAATAATAATAATCGCTTTTTGGTGTATCCAATTTTTTTTCCGATTCTACCTTTATTAAATATATTTCATTTTATTAATACAATGAAGTATTTTATCATTTCATATGAATTACTTAAAAAATAAAATTATTTTTTAATTTTTTAAATTAATATTAATGTACAGTTTTATAATGACTCTCCACTACTTCTTTAGTTCCTTATTTTAAGACAATAAAGATAACATATTCTCATACATTTCCATACCAAATTTCACATATAAAATGAAATAACCTCACTTTCAATCTCTGCACTCTATTTTTTGCTTTTCAATTTTGACTCGTCCAAAAGTTATTTTTATATGTATATTACATTTCTATCATCGTGAAAATTGAGTAAAAAAGAAAAATGTGGATACACAGACGCAATCACGCTTGTGTTTCCAATAATAATAATAATAATAATAATAATAATAAGTAATGAACTGGGGTTAACTACAACCTATAAATATTCATTAGTTTTTATTTGGAAATATAAATTATTGAATTCATACACTAAATTTTAAGAACAATAAATTATTAAGAATTGAGTTTACACTACAAGAAAATCATTAAATAAAAACCAATTTTAGAGATCAAAAGTCATAATAATTAGTTGTTACAATGACTAAATTATAGATCATTTTAGAGATTAAAAAAATATTGATTTTTAAATTAGTTTCTATTATTGATAAATAGTTTCTAAATTGCATAGTGAGATGTCAAGTTGCATAGTGATGCCTAACACGAAAACTTTATAAAAAAAAATAGTTTCTAAATTGGTATCTAATTAGCTATCAAAGTTTTTGCTACCAAATTTAGAATCTAAATAATTGGTAGTTAAAATAATTAGATACTAATTTAGAAACCAATAATTTTTTTAATCTTTAAAATGATCTCTAATTTAGTTACTATAACAACTAATTTTTTTTTTATAAAATTAATTTTTATTTAGTGATTTTTTTTAATGTTAAATTTAATTTATTCTAAAAATAGATTTTTAATTGAAGTGGATCTCCATCGAAAGTTCAGCTTTTTGGTTCAAAAGCTACGACTTTTAAAAGAAATTCTTAGTAAAGGATTAGAAGAAGAAGAAAAAATCTAAGGTTTACATCTCACTCTCACTATCTCTCTAGTTGAGTAAGTAAAGTTGTGTCAAATTTTTCCACTTCATTCAAAAGTTTGATTTGAAACGCATATAGTAGAAAAAAGGCCATGCATGCATGTTACACGGTTCAAATATAGTAGAAAAAGTCAACATATTTACTTTTGGTTAGTATATATAAAGAAACTCGTTTATATATATTTTTTTCAATAAATATTTATGGTTAAATTTATTCAAATAGACTTATGCTTTAACATCAAACACACTACCAATAAACACTCATTATTCTTTCTTGTTTTTTTTTGCTATTAATTTGTTTTAGGTTAACTAACCTTTTTCCTTTATTTATTACAAAATCCAATTTTTTTTTCTCTCTCTTTAAATATTCTTAAGTTTTTCAATTGTAAGACCGATAAAATATTATGCTTTCTATCACATTATACGAAATTGTTATTGTATACAACTAGTTTTAAATTATGATAAAGTCGAAAGTTGGGAAGAATACTCAGTGGGAAGTTGGGAACACGGTGAGAAAAATGAAAGGGAGATCTGGGGTGCATTTCTTAGTTACGAGAGAGGGAAGAAAAAAAAATCCATTGTTTATATTTTATTTTAGATTTTTTTTAACCTAATAGGCCACACGTAAATAACCGTGACTTAAAGTGTCAATACTTTTATAACCATGGCCTAAAGTATCAATGCTTTTATGATTGTGGTTTCTTATATATTTTAAGCCACTTTTCAAAAACCGTGGTCTTTAGTATGTTTATGCAACACTTTTATACCCGCGGTCTATTTTAGTGTTGTCTAAAGTAAAAAATGTTGTAGTGAGCACATATAAACAAACGTAATGTGATGAAAACGCTCTGAGATCATAAAGATAACGTGCTTATGTTGTAGTATGGATTGCAGAGCCTTGGATTGATATTAAGAAATTCAATCCAGCTGGGTTCTCGATTGGCTGAGTTATAAAGGGTTTGCGATGAATGATAGAGATGATTTGCTGCCTAATTTATGGTGTGCTTGCACGAATCACATGCAACCTTTAAGTTGAATAGTAGCAATAAAAGGAAAAACTAAACCTTGTGTAAGAGTGGATTTAATAAACGACATGATGAATGGTTGAAAGCTGCAAAAACTCACTAAAGAAAACATATATAAGAGACATCTAATAAGTATTTGATAAGATTTAGCATCCACTAGCGCACAAAAGGTAAAAGATAGCGATTCTTTTAGCAATTAGACAGCGGTTTCGAAATTGTTGTTTATTAGCACGTAGTCTATTTTATTGAGGTATAGACGGAGGTTTTAGAACCATTGTCTATAAGTCACATATAGAAAAAAAAAACAGCACCAACCTCAAGGTGATGACAACAACGATGGTGGAGGTCAACGATGAAGGGCAACGACGATAACAACGACAGTGGTGGAGGGAAAACGGGGCGCGATGGTGGAGCAATGAACAAGAACCTTAAACAATGAACCAATGGAAGAATGAGTAATGAACCAATGGAGGAAAAATAAGATGAGAACGAAAGCAAAAGAATAAGCAATAAGTATTGGAAGAACTTACAAAGGTAATGAGTGAAGAGAACGTTCAATAGAGTTGAAGAGAGATCGCGAAGAAGAAGAAAGAAAATGCAGAGAATGAAAGCGTAAATGGACAGTGCGAGACTTCGAATTAGGGTGAAATTTAAAAATGAAATTTTTTTTGAGAAATGGATAGTTCCAACATGATTGGGACTAACATAAGTATTATTTGGAAGTTTAATCTGAATAGGTTTGATTTTCTAAAAGTTAGTGAAATGTGCATTTGTGAAAGTAACATGATCAGTGGGTTTGGTGTCCATACAATTCCCTGGTTATGGGTTAGAAGACTCATCAATGTAACCTTTAACTTGATTGATGCTATGAGAAAAGTTGGAAGAATCTTGAAGCATTTTTATAAACTGTTGAACGTGTTTATATATGAATTGATTATTGTTTTGCCCATAATCTTGATGTCTAGAGTGAACACCATTACCTTCTTTTCTCTTTTGCAAAATGCAATCGTTATTGCTAGTGATGATGTAATTTGATGTTGTGCTCTCTTGAACCAAGGAGGAAAGTCATGTTTGGAACAACATTCGTCAATAATGTGGTTCATCTTATCACAGAAAGTGCATTGCTTACCATAGTTTGAATGTCACCCTTTTCCTCTACCTTGAGGTTTCCATCCATTTGCCTTAACTCTACCAAAATGTCTCCAATTTTGGTTTGCTGCAATGTTGGAAAGTGTTATTGTCTACCTTTCTTGTATGGTATGCCTTTCTTGCATTGCAGTGCTGTCAATCATATGCTTTTCTTGTATCATCTTCATGTAAGAACAAAGGTCTTGTTAATTTCCTTTCTTGTTGAAGAACAAGGGACAACACACAATTAATATTAGGAAGAAGTTCCATTAAAAGAATTTGAGTCTTAATAACACCAAAGATGTCTCCAAGATCCCTAAAAAAGCATATGATATATTCTATGCTCTATATTTTCACATTATTTTCATAAGATTACAATTGCATTTGGCATTATACACACAACTAGGAATATGTATTAAAGATTCCAATTATTTCCATAAAATCTTTAAATTAGTGAAAAATTAATAAACATTTCTCTCATTCTACCAGATTGAATGAATTTTTTGTAATAAGTTTGAGATCCTGGAATGATCTCCCTTTGAGAATCTTTTATTTAGATTATCCCAAAGATCTTTAGCATTATCAATACAAATCGTGCTTTGAGCAATTTATGGACTTAGTGTATGTGTAATCTAAGAAATTATCGTAACATTACATCTTTTCAAGGATAAAAAAAATCTCACTGGGTTGAGGAGGAAAAATACTTTTGTCTATGAATTTGAGTTTGTTTTTGGAGAGAAATGTGCGCTTCATACCTCTACTACAAGAATAGTAAATAAACTTCATTTGATTGAGGACTAACAATAGGGTTTTCTCTAGGATGTAAGTATTATGGACTTGTGGGATCTATGGTGTTGTGTCTCTCACTTTCCATAGAAAAATAAGAAAAATAAAATCTTGATCAAAAGTTATAGACAACGAAGGTGACAAAAGAACAAAAGTTGCGATGTAAACAAAACAAGTTTTACCTAGTTGTGATACCATATTAAATACGCATGATGAAAAATATGATATTTAAACAAGACGCAAGAAATGAGTAAGTGAAGAAATGTTACAAAATATTTTTCATGAATAATGTATTACAAATGTAACATAATGATGATCATAGCATAATACATATATAAAACAACACTAATAAAAGACTCTAACAGATACTGAGACACTTGTAACAAATATTATACTATATAATTGTTTTTTTTTTTATCGGCAATATACTATATACTTGTAATAGATGTTGTATAAAATGATTTACCATCAGATGTTGTAACATAATGCATACCTTAGTAACAAAGATAATGGTAACTTATGCACATATTTAATTTTGAGGATAATTGACAAATTTCTAATTTTGGGGATAATTGACAAATTTATTATTTTTAGTGAGTTATTTTTACTGCACCAAAAAGTAAAATTAGTTGTAAAAAAAAGTGAAAGTGATGCTATGAACACTAAATAGTGTCCACTAAGCCTTCGTTATTTTAAAAAAATTAAATAAAGCGTGGGTAAGTGTGGGTTATATGAACATAAACTAAAAAAAAGAAAAAAATTGCGTGGGTTGAACGGTCACAACAGAAACTATAAATAATAAATAATAATAAAAATTTAAAATTTTGTAGGTTAAGTCTACGCAAACATAATATATATATTTTTAAATTAAATTTAAATATGTAATAAAATTATGAAGGTTAAGCCACTCTTGTTTAAAAATTGTGTGGTCAATCTGTTGATTAAGCCCACACTTCTTCGAATAAATAATATAAAATATTATTTTGTGTGGGCAACATGTAGGCTAAGTCCATGCTTGTTTAAAACTTATGTGGTCAATATGTAGGCTAAGCCCACACTTCTTTAAATAAACAATATAAAATATAATTTTGTGTGGAGGGCATGTAGGCTAGGCCTACGCAAAAAACACTGTAAAACATATTAACTTTCAGATTTTAATGATAACTACAATTTTGCGTCCATTTATTTAGTGTTCCTTTTTGGCCCATCTTAATAAGCATATTTTTTTTAGTGATTTTTTTTAAATGTATGTGTATTTTTTTCAATCTAATTATAATAAATTTGTTACCAAAAGAATATTAATAATTTTAATTTGCACACAATAAAATTTATAACCAATAATCAATTTAAAAAAAAATTAAAAACATCAATTTTTAACATTGGAAATAATCACATTGTATTCTAAAAATTGAGAATTAAACCTTAAAGAATTATACCGGATGTAATTTTTAACTTGAGAAACTAGATTTACTTTTTTTTATTATTAAAGAGACCAAAATGCATAAAAATAAATAAATAATAGGACGAAAAGATATTTAAATTATTTAAAATTTTAAAAATGATAAATAAATACATCACAAACATTTTTTTTTTTGAAAAACAACACTTGGAAACGTCTTCAGGGAGTAATTAATTGTAATATACAATTAGATACTATTTACTGTCCTCCTTGATTTAAGAAATTTAATTATTTGCATTTTTTTAGGCCTACCTTACATGTGTTTATTTTTTAAAATACTTAAACTTTTCAATTATACGTGTGGTCAAAAGAAAATAATAAGTATGTGTGGTGAAAATGTAATGTACATATATATGTTACTATTTTCCAGACACGACAGATAGGTTGTTGAAACATAAACAAACATAATAATAATAATAATAATAATAATAATAATAATAATAATAATAATAATAATAATAATAATAATAATAATAATAATAATAATAATAATAATAATAATAATTAATAATAAACTCG
>Ga0123342_1001814_pt1 | contig 36020 bp, 21 predicted proteins | sample Turbeawhitnodule_FD_89960 | JGI IMG/M metagenome (GOLD analysis project Ga0123342, IMG submission 89960) | Root nodule microbial communities of legume samples collected from Mexico - Turtle bean Mexico white nodule | ecosystem: Host-associated > Plants > Roots > Nodule | place: Mexico: Nepantla... | reverse complement strand
TTTTATTTAATTTATATATATATATATATATATATATATATATATATATATATATATATATATATATATTAGTAATGAATTTTGTTTTAGTTGTAGTCTTAGAAAAAAAATGAGTAAAACATTTTGAATAAATAATAAACAAGATATATAGTATAACCATATATTAGGAGTGGCAATTGCATTTAATTAGCCTATTAAAAATAAGTTAAAGGAGGATTAACTCATATAAAATTTGTGGGCTATTATGTCTAGTCAACGTATATGAGAAAAAAATTGAGAAAATTATTATCCTAAATTTGAGTTTCTCATAAAATTAAAGATTTATTAAAAATAAAAATTATAAAATTATTTATTTATTATTTTATTATTTAGTGTAACATACTATAAAAACATTGAAGTACAATAAAAAATATAATTTAAATTTGTAAAAATATGTATCAGTAATTAAATAATAAATAAAAATGTCTAGTCAAATTATAAATAATTGTCCACAATAATAAAATATTAAAAGAAAAAAAAAACTTGTGTAGATAGCAGGGTTAAATCCTAAACCTGTGTAGGCTAAAATATTCAACTTGCTCTGTCTCTTTTATCGTGGGTTAGCAAACCCAATATTGCAGTGTGTATAAATATTAAACTTTATTCAAGGATTAAATTATATGTTAATAATCGCTATCTTAAACGATAAATAAATATAAAAAAAATACTTTTAGACCTTTTTTAAACAAATTCATTTAAGAATCAACTTAAAATTAGAGTACACTTTCAAAGCCAAATTCAGAATTTTTACTTTTCCATTACTAAAAAAAGTTGAGTTTGATATTAAATTTCCAAGATGATTATTTGTTGGTCAACATAATGGTAAGTTTACATGTGGCCCTTCTTCCATCGTTTGCTCTCTTTTTTTTGTGGAGAAATAATAGGTGTTGCCGTCTTATCCTTAATTAGCTTTGAGTTTTGACATTAAAGTTTCACTAACTTCTCCTTACTTGTTTATTAGATGCATGAACATCTAGTTCATTGACTATGCCATTAATTAGGGCTAAAATCATTCCAAAACACCTATATATGATGTGCATGCATATTGAAGATTTACCACACTAAAATCTCTAAATTGAATTGGTGGGTCAATAAATTAATCAATTTGGTCATGCAAAGAGCTTATTGTGCTTGTTGGAAGATCAACTTTCTAAACCATATGATGTAGCATTTGTTCATGGAACTTAGACAGCAAAGCTCAATCTCAATTATGCCACCAACTTTATCTTTAATGTTAAGCTTTTAGATTTAATCCCTTGGACCTAGTCTAGCAATTTCAGAACAATATATATAGAAAGATTTTAAACAATTTTTCAATGGGACATTTTTATTAATTAATTATCTCATTTTAAAAAATAAAAAAATTATAATTTGAAAAAAAATTTGATTCGATCTCAAATTCGATAGATAGTATTGATAGAATCAATCATTGTATTTGAAAAATGTTTGTTTTTTAAGTTTAGAACTCAGTAATAATTTTATCTTTAAAAGACACTTCAAATGATTAAAGATAAATCTTTGGTGTTAACTCCTAAATGATATATGATTATTTTCGATGTACCCAAACAAAATTAATTAAAACAACCTCTCCACACTATTTGCATTTACCACAAATTAAACAATTTGAGATTTTTTTTAACGCTTTAGAAATTCTTGATAAATGTAAGTGATAAAAATTATGTTTTAGTTTTAAGTTATTATTTATTTTAACCTAATAGATAATTTAGAAATAACATTTAGTTCAAAATTAGCAATTTCAATATAATTTTTGGGACCCACTCATTGTCTTGACCATCTTATCATGAAAGTGGTTAGACATAATCATAGAACGATACTAATGACATTATAACATTAGTAAGATAGGTTCTCACTAGATTTCTATATTTTCCAAAGTATATAAATATTGCTACAAAATTTCCCCATTCTATAACTTTGATATTTGATATTTCCTTTCTTGTAGAAATCCTTGCAAAATCAGCCTAAATTAAAACCAAAGAAAGATTACTACAAAAAAGTTACACGACCAAACCCAAAAATGTCATAATTGTGTATCTTAAACCCTAAAGTATATTTTGAAAACAAAAATATAAAAAGAAAAGATAATAGAGTTGTGTAAACTTTTTACACTATTATATTAATTTCACATGGCTTAAGCTAACTCTTTGGAGGAATTAAGATGTGATGGTCAATTTGTACTTGTACTTACCTCACCCATGTGCTACTGCATCTCTTTGCCTAATTTTTTTTTTTAATTTTATGTGTACTGTTATGGATATAATACATAAATGCAATAACTACGTGTTGTCATTCTAACTAAAAAAGATGTTAATAAAACCTAAATCCTTACATGTATTATTTTTTAAATTCTATCATTTTACACCAAAATAAAATCCAAGTTGGTGTACATACATACATAAAAGTCTACATGCTAGGAGTTAATCAAATCTTTTCAATTGGTGTTAGGTTGAGTAAGAAGAAGTCTAAAAGATCGAATATGAAAAAAAAAATTCACTCTCATTGTTTTAATATTTTGGATTGAAAATAGTGATAAATATTTAGATTTTAGATAAGTTTTTAACAAAGATATTTCATGTAGGTGTGTACTAGTAGCATTACGTAAAAATGAATATTTTAGGAAAAACACGTAATTAATGTTGAGTATGAAGTCAAGACCAATTGGATTAGGCTGACTAGACACTATGTTTACTGAGTGAGCTTAATCATTATATCTCTTCTATAATCTCTGTTTAAAGATATCATTATACTTGTAATTGGTGTGCAACAAGATAGAATGAAAACCTAATAGTTGCCCGTGTGGAGGTAGATTGCAGTTGGCGAACGAATCACGTTAAATCGTGTGTTGTTTATTTTTCTGTAGCTGATTCGTGATTATGTGTGTTGCTTGCGCTTGCTTTTTTTTCCATCAATTAAAATCAATCAAATAGTTTGATGGAATAGTATTAACAATAAAAAAATTAAAAATGTTTACGTCTTTAATTATAAAAAGGTATAGCTACACACTCATATAATAAAGAATGCAATAGTCTAAGTCATGGTAGTACTCCTATAAAGAGGCTATGTTCGGCAAAATTTAAATAACTACAAAGTCATTAACTTGTAATGGATTGTTTGGTTTGAAAAAAAATGTTTTCTTTTTAATTTTTATAAATTTTAGTGAAAAAATAAAATTATAATAATTTATTTTCACTATGTTTTTTTTATAGTTTTTTAAAATAAAATTTGAAATTTGAAACAAAAAAGTATTTTCTGAAAATATTCTCAAAATCGTTAAAATCAAAAGTTCTCTCATTACTCAAGAGATACTATTTTTATGCTTATATTTTGTTTACATTATTAATCAATAAAATCCATCTCAATATTATTCTTAAAATAGTTTTTATAATAGGATTAGACTAATTTAAATTTTAAAAATTGGGTAAGGGATTTCTTGAAAGGTTTTCTATGCTACGTTTGGTTGGATAATGTCATTTCTGTATCAGCTTGATAAAAAAATATCTTCTAAAATTGCAATATTTAAAATATATTTCTCAATCCGAAAATGTATTCTACCTTACGTAACCCAAAAATACATTCAAAAATATATAATTCAAAATACAATTTTAGATTTTAATTGTATAAATCCAAAAATAGAGTGTATAATCCAAAAAATTAAAACATATTTTTAGATCTAAAAATATAGTTTGAATTGTGAAATATATAACATATTACTTAATTCTATAATCTAAAAAACTAAAATATGTACATATTAAACTTTTTCAACACCTAGATAAATATGCAAGAAGAAACATGAGGTGTAAAAAGCAATTGTACATTTCTCTTCATGCGGGGTGTAAATTATAATTAAAGTTCATAAAATTAATTTAAAAAAAAAAAGAAAATACACGTTAATAAATCCCATTTATAAATATTAAAAGAAAAACCAATGAAAAAAAAGAAGGTGCACAAATTGAGGAAGAAGATGAGGAGAGTGAAAAAATTGTGCTTGTATTGCCTGCTACGTGTCCTTTTCTTGGGCTTATTTTTGGAAGCCCATTGCAATGAACACAGAAGAATTATGCCACTGAGTTCAACAAACTGATATTTTGTCTCATCGTTATCATTTACTATCTTTTCTCCTTTCTGGTTCAAGTGAGCTCACATAACATAAAACTTTCTGTCTCATTTTTTTTTCCTGCTTTCAATTTTGATCATCAAACAGCAAAATTGTTTGAGCATTAGGTAAGTTTGTGAGGAGCCAATGATGACCACATCACTGCTACTCCCATCACCCTCTTGTGCTTCTTCTATACTCAGCAGAGGGACTAATCGAATTTCCACTCCTGCTTCATTTCACACACTTAAGTCTCATGTAAAGGGCTTCAGAGTGCGAGCTCTTAGAGAGAAAACAGAGGAAATTGAAAACCCTTCACAGGCATCTTCACCTGAGGAAGTTGCACAGAAGTATGGCCTTGAAGCAGGACTTTGGAAGGTGCCCTTTTCTTTTTCTCGTCTATTTTGGCTTATCTAGGAGTTTAAGGTTGCTAATAGATTCTAGTTTCGTGAATCGTAGGTTTCTTGTTTTTGGGTGGTTTCTTGTTTGTGTGTAATTGTTGATAAGCTGCTTCTTTTTCTTGGCTTCAGTGCTAAGTATGTATTGGTTCCCACTCAATTGAATGTGTGGCAGAAAAGAAGCACAATTTGGATTGAACTTTGAGAAAGTCAAAAGTATAATCGAAGGATATGCCATGATATGATTTTGTTGCTGACATTTTGCGACAAAGGAAACAGAAACCTTGAAAAGAAATAGTTTCAAAACAGTGAGGCAAAAAGGACTAGTTTTGCTTGTCTAAATTGAATTCGGGTTGCTTCCTTGATTGCCTTAACTACAAAAGATGTGTCAGTTGATCAAATTTTTAACTATTTAGTCATAGCCTGTGAAGCTTCTGTGTTTATCCCTGAATTGTAGACTTTCTTTCCATTCTTCCTTTGGCCTCGTTTTAATTTTCTCCACTTTTTGGGGAGCAAATAATGGGTTGTGGGTGAATTTTTTACTTTAAAGAATGTTAAGTAATGAACCAATATTCAGTACCTTTTTGTACTCTTATCTAAAATGAAAAAAAAATGGTCTCCTGCAGATTTTCACGTCAAAAGAGGAAGGAAAGGATAATTCTGACCAACAGAAATCAAAGGCTGATCAAACCAAGGATTTGCTAACAAAATATGGAGGAGCATACCTGGCCACCTCAATTACACTGTCATTGATATCTTTCGCACTTTGTTATGCACTAATTAGTGCTGGAGTTGATGTCCAAGCTGTGCTGCAGAAGGTGCAACACTAAAACAAAACCTAATGTAGATTGCAGTTTAATTCAAAACAAAATAATTGCTTCCGATTAATAAATTTCGTGTTTATCTTCAGATTGGAATCTCAGCTGACGAGAATGGCGAAAAAGTTGGTACCTTTGCTTTGGCATATGCTGCACATAAAGCTGCATCTCCAATTAGGTTTCCACCCACAGTGGCTCTTACCCCGATTGTGGCCGGTTGGATTGGAAAGAAAGTGGAGAAAGATAAGTAGGTTGTAGTGATGATACATTCAAAATGCCAAACAATGTGCCCCTGAACATGCTTCTCTTTATAGTATCTCCATTTTTATAGTCAGATGAACATTAGTTTCCACACTTATGGGCATGTACATTCTTATTATTTCTTAACTATAATGAAAATTATGTTTAATGATATAAGTTCTGTATGGCACTAACGTCATAATTCGCTTGCATGAATGCATCAACCACTTTAGTGGAATCGCTATAATATAGCCCACTAATAAGATTTTGGTTATAGTCAATCAATCATTGGATAATCGAGGGAGGAACAGAGTAGTTACAAAGAAACGGAATGATCCTAAAATCCCAGATGAAATTTGTCGTTTCACCATCAGTGTGCTGAATTGCAGGCATAGCAAATATTGAAATGGACGAATGGTTAAAGCTGATAAGCCTAGAAGCTTAACTCTTCTAATTTGCATTCCTAAGTTTTTTTATTGCTTGCAAAACATAAGGCATTGAACTAAGTACTAGAAAGCCAAGATTTAAAATAATATACAAAGATGGTTTCAGCAAAGTATCAAGATCTTTTTTCTTGAACTAAGGTCCCATGGGTTATGTAATATTTACTATACAATGAGCCAATTGATAGGTCACTCAGTTCCTCGGACTAGCTTCTTGGAGAAACATGAGAAAACATCTTCATGGAACCTTCAATCCAACCACCAGGGCAATGTAGAGAGGATACAAAAGGATGATGGATGGATGTCATAGGTTCTCAGCAGGAAAATGACACCACGTTCACTTTTATATTCACAATGCATCCTTTGGAAGCTTCAACCTCCAGTAGGTTTAGATGCAGAAGACAACACTTCACCTACATTTGAAGGATGACTTGGGGTCGAAGTGTTCTCGCGAGTGATGCAGTAATCTTCTTGAAGCGGATCCAGTTCATTCCATTCAACTCCAGCTGTAAATGTAACAAGGAAGATTTAGAATATCACCAAGCCCGGATTCCTATTTTTTTGTGAAACTCCTAAACCCCTCCCCCTCCAGGTGTGTGTGGGTGCATGACGTATCTAAAGAATGAAATGGAGGCTAAGAAGTTTAGGGGGATACGTTCTGTTCTCCACATGTCAGTTATGCTAACATCAGCATCTGATAAAAGCCAGTAATCAGCTTCACTCTGCACAGAGAAATTTATTTCAAATAAGCTCCAACACTTGCGCTTTCATTACTTCTATCAGAGACGATATTGACTCCGTGCTTACAAGTTACAACAAGGAAACATTACAAAAATTCATACAAAATATGCAAATAGATGTGTGCACAATATTTGAAAGATAATCCCCCACAGCTTTGAGACCGTGTTGCCATAGATGTATTCTCGCATTAGAATCGTAATATGTAAAACAAATGTCTCACAGAATGAGGTGATACTCACAGCAACATCTGAAGGAACAATCTTCATGATCCCACTCACGAAATCCTGAGAGGTAGTAAACTCTGAACTAGGCCCGTGAAAATCTGGTCCCTGAACATCTATTCCTTTCCCTCTATCCTCCGGGACCACTGTTGATTGATGTTTGTTAACATCTGGACTAGATGGAAGTTTGGGTGCAACATCAACACCATTAATATCTTCAAACTTCTCTTCAAATTGACTAAAATGACAGAGAGAAAGAAGGGGAGGTCAGGAATCTAACTGTATTACATGTTGCATGAGAAGCATTATTGCCTCATATCAGGCACTGTCATCTGACCATGCCATTGCAATAAACCCTTGAGGTAACTAGTTTTAGAATCATAAAAAAAATACCTAACAAGGTAAACATCTATGGGGCCCATTGTGCTTCTGAGGACTATCCTGTATCTCCGCTGTGGATAATCAACAGCCTAAAAGAAAAAAGGGGATTTACGTTGAGAAAAATGCAATTGATATTTATTATTTAACTTCTACTAACTCTTCAAGCCCTCTCAAATTACCTCGTCGGGATCAGGGACCTCCAAAGTGGTGCCATGAGGAGCTTTAATTGCTATCAAGGTCTCATTCTGGCAGTAAAGACTAAGAGTTCAGTAAACATCCAAAACAAAAATTTATATTGTGACGCAAAGAACATAGATGAAGAAATTTACCTGGAAGCAGGGCAAATTTTTTATATCTTCCTCAGTAACAAAAAGCATCCTATGAATGTGGAAATAGATTAAAGAAACACATCAAATATAGTTATGCAAACAAAATGACGGCCAAATAACACAAAGACGATAAAGGCAAAATGAATATTACCTCTCATTATTTTCATCTTCACTGAGCTCCCGCAGTCTTTCTTGCATCTCCCTGCAATAATTAATTAGATAACATAACTAGTCAAGGCATGGTTCCCAAACAGTATAGATGAATAAGCCAATGAAGATGAATATGCCAAGGCATGGTCCCCCAAACCTTATTTGTTCATCTAACCGGCGTTCATCCATTGTTAAATTTTCAACTTCTGCCTGAAGATGAGAAACAGAAAGAAATCAAATGCGAACGGAATTTCAGGAATTAATATTATCTGTGAAGTATAATATAAGATAAATTATACAAAAATTCAATCCCAATACCATTGCAAAGAAAAATCTGAAATTCAAACATCTGTAATTTGTCTCAATCAAAATAAATGTTTCACAGGCAATCTCGCATAAATTGATTTGACAACAGCTACCTCCAGTTAGAATATGAAAGTTTCTTGACAGGAAACCATAAATTGAATACATAATAATCAGGCTTTAAATGTTCCAATCCAAAGAAACCATCTCCATGTGAATCCCAAGCAGAAAAATGAATCCTTTCTAACCTGTAAACTAGCAAAATTATCATCAGCCTCTCCCGGTCTTGAAACATCCAATCCCCTGACCAATAATCATCAAACGGGTCAGTAAAATAGTTTCAAACTTCAATACCTCAGAAAACAATTATGACAAGGACAGATGAATAGAAATTCCTACTTCCATTGAATTCGGTTCTTGAGTTTCTTTTCTATAAGGCCAATCCCTTCAAGAACGTTAGTTATATCATATATCCTCCTCTTTTGCACCTATAGATATAAAAAAAAATGAACATCAAATTACCAAACTTTACAGCATGGAATCATTAGAGCATATGAAAATATATTAACCTCTAACGTGTCTGCAGCTTTATTCAGATCAAGGATACCATCCTCAGCTTGTTTGATCAAATTGATGAACTTCTTGGTCAACAGACCTATTTTTTTATGAAAATGATATATGTAGTAAATTAAAAAAAAAAAGTATAGCAACTTTCTTTTGTAAGTAAAACATATTGAATAAATGAAAAATTACACTTTATCTGCCAGTAGTTTCCCCACTTTCAGATAAACCCACCAAACTGTTTTTTGTAACTGAAATCTCCTCAACTTTAGTTTAACTTGAAAACATTAGCTTCAGCTAACTTCAATGGCAATTCAACATTTACTTGTCCTATCCATCTAAGGTATGGGTTGTTGGTTTGATTATAAAAACTGAACCAAACTGTAATCAAAACTAATTAAAGAATCAGTTTATGAACGACACCACTTTTAGAAACCAGCTCTTCAAACTGTAATTAAAACCACTTCTGTCATTTGGTTAACCAGTTCATCAACTAACCGTGGGTGTGATACTTTATGCTGCATCATAACAATCATGTTGATGGATCTGCATGGTATTAAATGTAATGTAATATGGAGGATAGCAGTGACAGGGAGGATTACAGAAAAGGTTGTGCCTCTGTTGGTACTTGGTAGTGGCAGAGGAATAAGGCATTTTAGGAGGTTTTGGTAAAGTGACAGAGATTGAAAGTATGGACAACAAGAAGGAGTTAGTCAGCTTTTAGATGGGTGGGGTGTGAGAAATAACATTTGCTGTAATTTAGTTTAGTTAAATCTGGTGAACTGAATTCAGTTGGTTAGGCTATTCGATAGAAATTGATTAATCTAAACAGCTTTTTAGATAGAATTGGTTAGGCTATTAGAAAGCTATTTACAAATTGGATCTTCTAGATGGGGTTTAGTTTAAGTTTGCAATTCAGTTTGGTTGAGTGGTTCTTTACCCATCCCTTTGGACCCACTAAAGTGTCTTTTATTTCTAGAGGGTAATGCATAAACTAAACAATAACTTTAGAGGATAGGTTGTGAAAATATTAAACTAGAATGAAATAATGAGTAAAATAGACAACCAGTGTAAATATTAATTGAAAAAAATCATTGTTTTCAACTTAAAATATCTTGTGTGTATAAACTACAAGTTGTTGGGATGGTTTAATACACAATGAAAGTTGAGGCCACTAAACGAGAAAGGATGAAACTACAAGGGATCAAAGGGAAATATACACCATACAGAATTGAATAACAATAAAAGCTTGAAGATCAACAATGAACTACCAAAAGCTATAATACCTAAAGAGCTGTCATAACGACATGGACCAGCAGGAGTGAGATTATTGCCAGAAGGAGAGCCTGTCAAGTTTACAGAAAAAAAAAATTATCTAAATTTTTTGCATGCAGAAACACAAGTAAAGTATTTGATGGTGTATGTTAGTTGACAGGCAACCAAAATATTATTTACCTGAATTTTCTTCTGAAATCTATTCAAAATAAAAAAAACATATAAACCTAGTATACAAAGTACAATGTTTGGAAGATGATATTCACCAATATTTGAGCCTGGAGTTTGAGTTCCAAGTCTGTTGCATTTTGTCATCCTAGAGGATTTGCCACCCTTCCCTGTTTTTCCTGATACAGGTGTACGAAAAGGACTATTAGCTGGTTCAGTGGTTCCAGGAGTCATCCTGTCACCAGAATCAGCTTCAAAATCAGCCGCTTCACTCTTTCGCTTCAATTGCTGAAATGTGAAAATACAATCATTGCAATCAATACAAATGAAAACAAACAGGACAAACTAGAATAGTAAAAATTACATTTTCACAAATAATTCACATACTATAATCATCTGACCATGGACAATCTATATTTGAGTCCAAAACATTGAAAGAAATAATTGCAAAACAATATTTAATTAGAATGTTCATAAAGGAAAATAAAAGAATAACTCAATACTTGTGGAGATGTCCATCACAAGATTATGCATAATTCATTCTTTAACATGATCACTATCAAATCTATTGCTAGTTCATAATCATTCAGTTGAAAATCTTTTTTTCCAGAGCTCCAAGGACAAGAGGACTAGGCATGGCACATGCACAAATATGTACAATTGCTTTCATCTGAAAGTATGAAAGGCACCCCAAAGGAATGTGTCCTAGAAAAATCATAATTCTTAACTGAAGAAGATATGGATGAAGTGACTAATATGTGGTCAAATCAAATGCCCAATAACCTATGCAATTGGCAGGTTCCAACTCCAATCTCAGGTTGAGTAAAATGATTCAAATTAGAAATAAGCAGGCCAAAAGTAAAAAAAGTATACATAATTACATATGAAGTCAATGGGGGCTGTCCACAAGTACTTCAAAGCAGCTAGTACAACAAATAAATTTCCCCCTCCCACTCCCTCCTTTCCTCCTGAAATTGACCAATTTACAATCACACCATGAACTCAACTTCTGGATAATCAACAAGCACATCCTCTCAAGTTCTTCATTGCTCTAGTCACAAACCCAAAAACTTAATATCACCAAACAGGGTAAACAGAAGGAACAGTTTATCACCTTCTATACTCAACCAATTAATTCATACCCTTTATACAAACAAATCACATACACATTATATTTCCAACTCTCAAACACCTTAACTTGGGAAATCAAAATTCAATCACAACTACCACTTAACAAACCCCAAGTTACAATCTAGCTCCAGTGTCACCTACAAACTAATTCAGCCACTAACACCAACAAATTAACAACTCAGTAACTAATTAAACCCTTTAATTGAGCAGATCTCTAGTTCTCCCCAAATCCTCCTAGCCACAAACACTGAACCACAAACCCCACTCTAACAACTCAACAGCCACCAAAATAATAAAAAAAAAACAAAAACATAAAAAACGAAATTAGGGAAGCACTGACGGGAGTCTTGACGACCACGGCTTCGGCCTCGAGGCTGGGGCGGTGGTCAGGAGCGAAACGGTGGTAGTCTCCTGCGGCTGCGAAGGGCGGTTTCATGGAGGAGAAGGGTAGTTGGCGTTTCATGGAGTGCATGATCTGATCGGGCGGATTGGAGGAGGCGGTGGCGGTGGCGGCTGCGGCGGAGGGAGCGCGCGGGGCCGACATCCGCCGCGCGGAAGGGTAATCGGCGGGGTTTGAGAGTGGGAATTGGGGGAATCCGAAGGAATGGGAGGGAAACAGAGATCTGAGCGTTTGTTGGTTTCGGAAAATAAAAAAGCGGGAGAGAGAAAGGGAGAGGAAAACGAGGGAAAGAGAAGAACAAAAAAAAAAGAGAGAGAAGAGAAAGAAGAAGAAGAGAAGGGAGGGAATTTGGTTCGGATATAGATGTGGAGGGAAGCACTTGTTACAATAAATTCCTAAATAAATAAACTATGTATTATTATAATTATTTTTATTTGCTTTCACCGAGAGAGAAAAAACACCATCAATTATTATTGTTATCATTAATACTGTGATTTCTCAACTCATTTTCATCATCATCAGACTAATAATATTTTTTAAATAATCATTATAAAATTTAACAAAATCATTGTATAAACCAATTTAAAATAGAATTGAATGATTGAAATGCAACTTTTTGCAAACCTTTTCTTTATTAATAACTGTTTTGAACTTCCAAAGTAATTAATTTTCATTTTTAAAAATGTAATAAAATGTACAATTGAATATAATACTATGCAAGATAAATCAATGCATTATTTTCTTAAATTAAAAATAAATTAAACGCATAAAAAATTTTAAGGAAAAAATAATATATAACTATATTATATCAATAAGTAAGAGAATGTATTCAGGTTGGACAAAATTACCTAGTCTCAAATAAATATTATTTTGTATATATTGTTATACTTTTTATAAGTAATGTTTCTCTCAGAGATTATGTCTATGTATTATTAACGTAAAAATTTGGACAATTGATGAATTAAAAATCAAGTTCAACCATGATATATTAATATTAGTAGTGTAAAATTGTTTTATATGGTATATACCAATAAAAAAAATTCCATTTGTACATTTTTAGAACTATTACAATAAAAATTAATATCATCATTAAGTATAATTAAAAATAATCTTTATATTCACTGAATGATCCAGTTTAAAGTAAATTCTATTTTTTCTCTTAATTATCTTTAATTAAAAAGAGCAAGAAATTTGTTATCTCCTTAAGCAGTTTTCAATAGTTCTTCAAAACTTTCTCACCTATTAGATTAAATTAATTATTGTTTAAAGAGACAAATTAAATATCACCTCCCACTTATTTCGGATAAAACATTAAGTACATGGAAGCTTTTGTTAGATAGCAAATAATTAAAGGATGATTATGCAACTAACTAAAATTAAATTTGTGGAGTTGACTTTTTAATCAAAGTAAAGAATGATTAAAAAATGTATCTAATACTTATTTTAAATACCAGGAAATTTATGATAATGACACGTTTTGTAATGTTTTGTTTGTTTCACGTAATAACTATAGAAAGAGAAAGAAAAATAAAATTGAAAAGAAGAAAAATAAAAGGTAGAAAACATGGCATAAAAGAAGATATAACTTTCCTTAAAAAAAAAAAAAAAATGTTATAGCATGGTAGTATTATCAATTATGTGTATCATAATTAAGTTTTTATATTTGTAAAACAACTTTAAAATGGTTTATATGATTTAATTTTTATTTTTTCATATATAATAAATGACTAAAATAGTGTTAATATTAATAAATAAATAATAAAAGTTGAAATAAATTAATAAAATAGCAAAAAAACTTCTCATCTTTTTCTTTAACCAAACAATATTTATTTTTACTCATTTTCTGTATGTTTCCTTGATTTCCTTTTTTTTTATTCCTTTTATCTTTTTCCTATGTCAAACCAACATTAAGCTTACAGGTGTTTTTCAAGGTATTTAATTTATGTTTGGATATTTGTTTTGCTCGACTAATTAAAAAGAAAATTAAGAAAATCAAGTTTTCTTTAAGTTACATAAACCATTAGCCAGTGTTATTATTTTTCACATGAAATGGGTAATAAATTGCATTTTCTTTTCTAATGCTTTGTTTAGATTAGAGGTTGTGGGTGAGTGAAAAGTTGAGGGTGTGGGAGAGTGAAAGTGTGAAGAAAGTGTGGAGAAAGTCGAGGATGTTTGGATTAGGAGATGTTAGAGGGGATATATGAAGAAAGTTTATTAGAAAGTGTGACTGATGTGATAGTTGTGAGAGTATTTTAATATAATTTAAATAGTGTAAATTATAAGATTACAAATTTACCCTTATATATAAATAAATAGAAAAATGAAATATTAATTAGTTTAAAGGACATATAAGTTAATTAAAATAATTAGTATTATATTATTTAATTTCTATTACATTATTATGTTATATATAATAATAAAGTATACTTTTGTCCATGTGTGTAAAAAAAAAAATTATTAATTTTGTATATAATTTTGATAATTAAAATAATTGTAAGTTTTAATTATAACTTAAAAAATAATATAAAATTAAAAGGAATTAAAAAATAGAATATAGAAATGAAGTATGATTTCTTCATTTCTAATTTTATTAATTGAAAAAATTTGTATTAGTTAAATTTTTGTTTGTAGATAATTTTAATATTATTAATGATTATTTAATAAATGTTATGTTATATAAATATATAATTGTTATTAATTATGATTTTAATTACTATTAATAATAACATTAATATAATTTAAGAAATGATGTCATGAACATTAATTAGTTGCAAAAATATATAAAGTCAATACATTTGATGTAGAGAGAGATAAATACATGTTAATTTGAAATTATGCAAAACTTAAAAACATAATAATGTTAATTAGAAAAAGAAAAGACATCCCCAGTAATAACATTCTAACCCTTCTTGTGGAAACCTTCAAACGTGTTTCTAGAAGGCATATCTTATTTTGTTGTCTGATAATGATTGCATCTTTGTCATCGGCAACGTCTTTATTGTACCATTTGAAAAAATTACAACCTAGAACAATGTCACTTGTAATTTGTTTTGAAGAAAAGAATAAAATTCAACAATGAAAAATCGAATTTACATGAAATCGAATTGAATTAAATTTACCTTGTACTTGGGACAACCCCAAAATCGTTTTTCGACATTTTTTTTCAGTTGTTGTTGTTCTCAAAACAACAAAGTGTCCACAATCACAAATAGGAGCAACGAACGCACTTGTGCTCCCAACAGCATGGGTAAAAGTACCACGTGATTTTGCACCACAACCAATGCAACTAGAGGATGATGTCATGTCATGCGCAGACATTGAAGGCTACGTAATGAATGTTATTCATTTTCCAATTTAGATAATGAACCCGAAATATTTACTTTAATCATAATAAAATTCAAATCTCAAAGGACTTGCATTTAAAATAATATGAAGCTTAATGTTAAATATCAATTTCTCAATGTTCAAGGTGAAAAATAGAAATAAAATAAATGACAATAACATAATGCAAATAGACAATCAATGGCCTTGATGACGATGAATTTGATTCAGAGTATCCTCCATTTTGTCCATCCTTTGATCATTCTGCTCCATCATTTCATCAAGTCTGTCAAAACGAATGTTAACGTTCCTCATGCTTTCTTTCATGTCTTGCATCCCCGCCCAAATTTGGGTTAACATTTCAGTTTGACTGAGAATTGCGGGTTGAGGTTGAGCACCTTGAAGATGTTGTTCTGGCAATTGATCTTCTTCATCATCTCCTTCGTCCTCCACTTGAGACCGACCAAGATAGTATTTTCTTGCAAAGATATTGGAAAGTTGCGTTAGTATATACCACTATAACCTATTTATTCTTCTGCACACCCAATCCCCTAAAACTAACCTTTTGGAATAACCAAATGATCGTCTCGTACCAAAGCGTCTTTTAATATCCTTGAATTCGAGGTTGTTCCTTCCCAACCAGCCAAAACATATGTGAACTTCATGTCAAAGTCACACGCTGCAAATATGTTTTAAGTTGGTCAATCTTTTCTCCCTCGAAAACGAGGTGCATCACCACGTGAAACCTTAACACGTACATGAGTCTCATCTATTGCCCCTAAACAATGCTAATGTAAACCAAATTTGATAAGTTTTATTAAACACAAAATAAATATAAGATTATACATGATTTAAAATAATATTATCATAAGCAAACCTTAAAGTAGGGGTAAAATCGATTGTTGTTAAGGATGTGCGGTTCTACAACCGTTCCATTTGGTTGAATTAAGAATTCCCCCTCCAACCTTAATATTGCACTCAAAACATTATGAAAGTGACAGGAAACTGTTTCTCCAGGCCGATGAAAAAAGAATGACACACTTTGATTCTTCACATTATGCCCAATAATGTGCAAAAATTTTGCAACTTGTTCTTCCACAGTTGATCGATATGCATCTTTAACAAGTCCAGTTCCTCGTATTCATTGACATAATTGAAGGAAAGCTTCTGGTCCCATGCGAATAATATCACGACATTGTTCAGTGTGAACCAAGTACTCCATCAATTCTTGTCTGCGACGCTCTTTTTGTGGTTGGAACTCACTAATAGAGTTCCTTGTAGTACACACCGTACGTAACAAATTCAATCCAAAACCAATCATACAAAGGATCATCACTGAAGCACCTTCGTATTTTTTTAAAGTTGTTCTTGTATTTGTGAAATTAAATTCATGTTCACCGCAACAAGGTCATCATAAATTGCAACCGTTTCCTCAAAATGTACCATCTCTGCCTTGTTGTAATGGCTACCCGAATTCGTAATGTTATCCACGAAATGTAGAACTTTGATCAAGAACTATGATTATGTATAAGTGTCAATAAAACATACCGAATGTGGTTACCGTTTCAGTGTAAAACTACACCAATACACTAACTCTAATATCTAATTTTAAATAATTATAATAAATATTCTATTGTAAATGACTCTATCATTTAATTTATCTAATATAACAAAATAAATATAAACCAACAAAATTATAATTTAATCCATCAAGAAATAAATATATGTTCTCTTAACTTTTGGTTTAGAGTTTTAGTACAATAATATTTTTAATATTTTAAATTACATTCACATTCTGTAACAATAAAAAAATAAAAAATTTATAACATTATTAATTTTTTTAATTACATTTCCAGTATGTAACAATAAAATTTTCTATAACATTATAATTTCTATACTATAACATTATAATTTCTATAAAAACTTCTGTTAACATTTATTATTTAGAACATGTCAAATTTGCATTAATGCATTATGTTAAAATATTAACTATAAATAAATAAATGTATTATTTATAAAGAATTTAATTTTAAAAAATATTATAAAAAATCCAAATTTCTATTTCTATTCTGTAAAAGTAAATTTCAAATAAATAAATCTATTTTTTATAAACAATTTGATGTTCAAAAAATATTAACTATGTACAAATATTAGTAAAAAAATTAATTTATTACGTAACCTTTTTCTATTTTATTTTTAAATTACTAAAATATTTGATTAATTTTTAAATAATAATAATAAAAATTTATGTAAATTATGAGAAATAAATTATATATTTTCAGAACATTAAATGAAAAAAAATTATAAATATAACATTCAAAATTTGTATTTCCATTCTATAAAAATAATCATTTTAAATAAATAAATGTTTTTTTTATAAAGCATTAAATGTTAAAAAAAATATTAACTATCTACACATATTATTAAAAAATCGAATTTATTATGTAATGTTCTTTTTAATTACTATAATATTTGTTTTAATTTTTTCATAATAACATTAACAATTTATGTAACTATGTACGCATATTATTAAAAATTCTAATTTATTATGTAATCTTTTTCTGTTTTTTTAATTAATACAATATTTGTTTTAAAAAATTATATGTACATTCTGTAAAAATAAAAATTTCTAAACAATAGTTTATTCTGTAAATTTAAATCAAAAAAATTATTTATTAACAGCTTCAAAGTTAAAAAAAAAATTACTATCTATACATTCATAAATTTATTTATTAACATTGTAAAATATTAAAAAAATCTTCTGTATATTAGTTTTTCTATTTTTAAATTACTGTAAAAAAATTTATAATCTTTTTAATAAATATTTTAAAATAACATATTGATCTCTAATTTCAATCGATAAATTCAATTCAATTCATATCACAAAAATAACATATTTAAATTTCATGAAATTTTTACATTAACAATATACAATCTTAGATAATCAATTTTCCTAAACATTCACATCTAAAATTAAAAACTAATTAACAACTACTTTAAAATAATTTAAACAAAATAAATTCAAAATAAAACTAAACATCCAAACACAATTTAAAAAAAAAAACACATAACTCTAAAGATCATAACAAAACCACAACACAATGCAAGTCTAAGATTGATCAAACTGTGCCTGAAAAAAATCATTTAAAAATTAGTTAAAAAAACATAAAATCATAAATCTGGAAAATTAGAACCATAATCGGTTATCACCCCAGTGTAAAATAGGACATAATCGATTATCCAAATGTTTATGGCACATAATCGTTTATGCTTCCAGTGCACAAACGACCATAATCGATTATCTCACGAATTTTTTTTTTACAGATAATCGATTATGTCATGAACATAATCGATTATGGCATACACTCATTTTCAGTGATAATCGATTATGAATGAAACTAAACTCACACACAACTCACCTGAGGTCACAAACGAAGAACCAATCGCACTCACGACCCTCTCCAAGCTCTATATGTATGTGCTTTGTGAACAACCAAATTGCCTCTTCTTTGTGAGGTTTGTGAGCTTAGGAACCACATATATATTGTTGGAGTTCTTTATTACGCTCATCCACCCTCTCACCAACTTGCTTATGCATTCATTGAGCTTTGAACTTGGTCAAACAAATTCCTGAACAATGGTCAGGAATCTCATTTGCTGCTGAAAAGCTTCTCTTCACAGATGCGCGCATGCATGCTTCACGTACAATGCCCACATACGTCCAAAAATAAAGTGAGGACACAAATGATATTTCACTCATCCTACTTGACACTCACTCCCTCACCCTCTCCTTTCTCTTCACTTCTGAATGCTCTCTCATTTGGCCCAACTTTCACCTCACCCTCACCCACACCCTCAACCATGACCGGATCAAAACGGGGTGACACTCCACATCCGTCTGCGGCTACAGTGCCACTCCCCCAATCCAAACAGGAGCTAAAGGATATTTATGTTAGATTCATATCTTACTATATATGAGAGAATTAGTAACATAATTTTTTTTTACAAAATTAAATAAAAATATTACTAATATCATTTAGTAATATTTTATTATATCTTACTTATAGTCAATATTACTAAAGATTTTTAATAATATTTTTAAATATCAATAGTAATATTTATAAAAATACTATTAAATATTTTTTATAACATTTATTAATAAAAAATAATTTTAAAAATTTTATTAATTATTTTTTATCATTTTAAAAATATTTCTAAATCTTTTTAGCAATATCTTTTTAATAAAAAAATAAAATTATAAAAATGTTACTAAAATTATTTAGTAACTTTTTTTTAATAAATAAGTAACATTTTAAAAATATTACTAAATCTTTTTAGTAATATGTTTTAAAAAGAGAATAACATTATAAAATTGTTATTAAATTTTTTTGTAATTTATTTTAATAAAAAAATGACATTTGAAAAATGTTATGACAATATAAAAATGTTACTAAAGATTTGTAATAATTTTTTTTTAATAAAGAAGTGACATTTAAAAAATATTACTAAATCTTTTTAATAATATTTTTTAATAAAAAGGTAACACTACAAAAATGTTATTAAAATCTTTAGTAAATTTTTGATTAAAAAATTATACAAATTACTTTAGTTTGGATGCTTTTATTCTATAAACAAGCTACTAATAAAAATCTATCAACATAAACACTAATAGTATTTAAATGAATTTTTAATATTTGAGAGTGAATTTAGACATGTCTTGTCAATAAATTGTCATTTTTGTTTACCATGTAGTAAAAGTAAGATTTCTAGCATGTACTACAACTATAGTCTCACAATCAATTCATGTATCATGGGAATGACACTAGCAGTCATTCACTGCCTAAGAACAAAGTTGTCATAGGTTGCAAATGGGTATTCAAAATAAAATATAAGGCTGGTGGGACAATTGAAATGTATAAAGCAAGGTTAGTGACAAAGGGATATACATAAGGCATTGACTACCTTGATACTTTCTCTCCAGTAGCAAAGATGACCACCATAAGGTTGCTTCTTTCTTTAACTTCTATTTATAATTGGGAATTGAAACAATTAGGCATAAACAATGCCTTTTTACATGGAGATTTGAAAGAAGATGTATACATGGTTGCTCTTCCGGGATTGACTTCTATTCCACCAGGAAAAGTTTGTAAACTAAAAAAGGCTTTATATGGCCTTAAGCAAGCCAACAGAGAATGGTTTGCCAAACTGTCATCATTTTTGCTTTCTATGAGATATACTCAATCTATGAATGATGATCATTCCTTGTTCATTAATTCTTCTGAAGGATCTTTTACAACATTATTGGTATATGTGGATGATATAATATTGACAGGAGATGATAAAGAAGAGATTGCTGGAATCAAACAAGCCTTGAATCAGACATTCAAGATTTAAGATCTTGGAAATTTAAGATATTTTCTTGGTTTAGAAGTAGCAAGAAGTAAGACAGAAATAATGGTAAATTTAAGGAAATATGCATTGAAATTATTAACAGATGCAGGTCTTTTAGCCTGTAAACCTGCACCCACTCCTATTGATAGTCATGAGATATTCAAGCCTACAGAAGATTGATTGGAAGGCTTATGTATCTCACTAATAATACCCGACCTGACATAACATTTTTTGTGCAACAACTTTCTCAGTTTCTTGTTAAGCCTACAATTGCTCACTATAATGCAGCGATTAGAATTCTCAGATATATCAAAGGGGCTCCAAGTCTTGGTCTATTTTTCTCTTCCAATACCTCTGTTCATCTCAAAGCCTTTTGTGATAGTGATTGGGGCACCTGCAGTGATTCAAGACAATCAGTGATAGGTTTTAGAGTGTATCTTGGGAATTCTCTCATATCTTGGAAATCAAATAAGCAAGGAACAATATCAAAGAGTTCTTGTGAAGCTGAATACAGGACAATGGCCATTGTTACATGTGAAATTCAATGGCTAACTTATCTTCTTCAAGATTTCAAAGTTCTTTTTGAGCAACCATCTCTTTTATACTGTGACAATGACTCAACAAGATATACATTGCAGCAAATCCAGTGTTTCACGAGCGTACATAACATATAGAAATAGATTGTCACGTGGTTTGTGGTCTGGGAAAAATTAAAAAAGGGTCTCATCCATTTGCTTCCCATTTCCACCACAAAGCAACTGACTGATATTTATACCAAGCTGGGTCTCATCAATATTTGCTCCCCAGCTTGTGGCGGGTATTAAAGGATACTGATACCAGAGTTATAGAAGGATCCTAATATTAATTGGGTGTTTTTTCTAATTATCCGTTGTTTCTCTTTATAGAAGAGAATAATTTAGTGTCTTTTCTAATTATTAGTTGTTTCTCTTTATAGATATGAATAGCCTTTATTTTGTCTTTGTGTGTTATGATTCTAGTATTTAATTATTGATTTTTTCCCTCTTTAGTTAAAACTAGAATGAATGTATTATTTGTATATTCATTCTCATATATTTTACCTTCCTTTCACTCTTTTGTTCATCTTTTTGTTTTATTCATATATGTTCTATTTCGTAATAAATAGAAATGTAAGCAAATTGATTATAGTAATCAATAATAACTTGATATTTGTTCCCTTCTTTATGAGATTTAATATGCTAAGTCCCACAGTAGGAAAATGAAGTTACAAATTTTGATTGATTTGAAGGTAGTTGGAAGATATTTTTGTGTGTTTTTGTTGTTGCTGTTTATGACTAAGTAAAACTTCTAATAGAATGAATTTGGAATCTCCAGTACATTAATGTTTTGTTTGGATTGGAGAGTGGAAAGTTGAGGGTGGGGGAAACGAGAGTGTGAGGATTTGAGAAGAAAGTGTGAAGAAAGTTGAGTGTCTTTGGATTGGGATATGTTAAAGTGAATGTGTGAAAAAAATTTATTGAAATACTAAAAATATTTTAAATTATTCTTAATGGTATAAATTATAAGATTACAAATTTACCCTTATGCATAAATAAAATAAAATATTAATTAATTTAAAACACATTTTAGTTAATTAAAATAATTTGTATTATATTATTTAATTTGTATTATACACTTATTCAATAAGTGTATTATATATAAAGTAAAAGAGAGAAAGTAAAGCTTACCAACGTTTGAGAAAAAAAATGAGATAGAGAGTGTCAATCATGTAGCAATAGCAATGACAATGAGACTGAACAAACAAGCAAGACCGAGACGAAAAAAAAAATGAAACAAAATAGAGTGAGGGAGAGAAACAGGACTACGAAATTTACGATTATGTATAATAATTATTAAGTTTAAATTTTTTTAAAGATATTACTAGTTTAAATTTACGAATTATAACATTTGTTTATAAAATACTACTATTTATTTTGTTTACAGTGTCATTTATATTATAGTGGCAATTTATGTAAAAAAATGTTACTATAGTAATTAAAATTAATATATTGTAACATTTTAAATAAATGTAACTATGAAAATATTACTATAGATAGAAAATGGTATAGTGTATATTTAACATTTGTATGTTTACATTTTATTTTCTTTTTATGATAAGATAAAAAAATTAATATCATTACAATTTTTTATAACTTTTATTACAGAAAAAATAATTACTTTAAGAAGTAAAATTAAAATAAAATGCATACAAAAAATTATAAAAAAAATAAATTGTAATTATTATAAGGAAAATAATTTTTCTTACACCTATTGTTCCACCCTACACCCCATTAAATATTAATATTTTAATTTTTTGTAATTTTTTTAATTTTAAAATTATTTTAATATTTTGTATTTTGTCTATATTTTCATTAAGAATATTGTTTTATTTTTTTAAATATCTTTTATTATAAATATTAATATTTTATTATGAGTGTAAAGTGGAGAAGAAAATATTACCCTTATTATAATTAAACGAGAAAACAATACAGAGAGAGTGGTCAATCATGTAGCAATAGCAATGATAGTGAGACCGAATAAACAAGGAAGATAGAGACGAAGCACGAAAAATAAAATAAAACGAAATAGAGTGAGAGAGAGGAACAGGACTAAGAGAGAGGAAGAGGAATGTAAGAGAGTAAAGAATGACAACAAACGAAACGAAAACTAAGATAATAACAGTTACGAATTTACGATTATGTATAATAATTATTAAGTTTAAAAATTTAAAAGATATTGCTAGTTTAAATTTACAAATTATAACATTTGTTTATGAAATACTACTATTTATTTAGTTTACTTTATTTACAGTGACAATTTATGTAAAAAAATAATAATTAAAATTAATATATTCTTACATTTTAAATAGATGTAACTATGAAAATGTTACTATAGATAGAAAATGGTATAGTGTATATTTAACATTTGTATGCTTACATTTTATTTTCTTTTTATGCTAAGATAAAAAAATTAATATCTTTACAAATTTTGATATAACTTTTATTACAGAAAAAATAATTACTATAAGAAGTAAAATTAAAATAAAATACATACAAAAAATTGTATTCATTATTATAATTATAGAATAAATACAATTTCAAATTTTCATTATGTTTATTAAGTAGTTCTTTTACACTTTCTTTTTGGTGGTGACTCTTAATCAAATTAACAATTAGTTTATACATTTTCTTTAAGTAGCATCTTGTCCAAGTTCTGGTTCAAGAAAAAGTTGCACCACCAAGTCTTTCCTAATTATAAAAAAGATACAGCAAAATAACAAATCCAGATAATATTGAGAAATCGCCATGTGCTAGCAGAGTGTAAGACAAAGGGAGCAAGCATGTTTCCACAAAAAAGACAAGAATGGAGTAACCATAAAAAAGGCAAAAGTTACCTTATCACCACAAAAAAGGCAAGAGTGATGAACATGACATACAGAATTAGTACACCCTGTAAAGTTGTACCCTGAAATAGTCATATGCAACTATACCAAAACCAAAAAAGTAATCAACGATGTCACACTACCAGTTTCTTTTCCTCTGTTTCATATAGCAACAATATTTAAACAACGATTATGATCTTCTTTCACTTGCTGAGACTTTCCACCACTCCATTGAGGCTACAATGAACTGCTACTTACCTCGTCCCCGACCAAAAGGCCTCTCAGATTCTGGAGCTTGTTGATTAGGAGCACTTTTTGTCTGATTCATGCTACGGCTATTATTATGATATGGTCGTCGTGACTGAAAACTGCTAGTAGACTTCGGAAAGGGACCAGACTCTGATATTCTGAATTGTCTAAAGTCATTCACAAAGTGTTGTGATGTGGTGTCACGTGTAGTTGTTACATGGTAAGAGCCTGCATCATTACGTTGTTTATGACTAGGAGATGGAATTCTCTCATTTTTCACTGTATTTACATTTCTCCCTCTACCTAAACCCCATCCAACACCACCACCACCTTTTATGTGAATGAAGGAAGGTGCATTTGAGGAAAACCTTGAAGTATTGCTTCTGTCTTCACTCCTCGATTTGTCTTGATTTTGGACCCTGAGTTATCAAGTTGGCCAATTAAATGTTTTTGGAAACCAGATAAAAGATAAGAAATTTTGTCTGAGATGTGAAGGTTATATAATTACAAGCTTTTCTTGAACTAAAAAAGAAATGAGATATGAATCCAAACATGCTTGTAAGCATTTATATATAGGAAACTAAAATATGCTTCCACCCACATGCTCTAATGTAGAAGGAAAGAAAAGTACCTTCCATAAATGCTAAAATGTTTCTGACGTTCATGCCACAGTTCAGTTTCCATGATATCACCTTCAAAGATTGTCTATAAAAGTTTGAAAAGATTTTTAAGCATGTAATGTTATACAATATACGCATACATACATTTTCTTTATAAGAAAAGAAAGTTCTTTGAAAAAGCAACCGAGATTTACCTTCTCTGGAAGGCTCACACCCGATAGTAAACGAGGAATATGATTGCTACCAGTAGGAAGCTCGTAATAGACACATCTGAAACATAAACGATGTCATAGTTATTGGAAGTTGACTCACAAACAAGTTGAATGCCAATAAAGAAAAGGAAAACTGTGTTCAGAATTTGAATAGCATACAAGACACGATCTTCTTTGCTGTCACAAATGTCAGAGCAAGGTTTGTCAACAAACTCATGGCAAAGACTTATGGTACCCCCAATGCCATCACTGCTAAAAGTATAAAGAACACAAACAAAGGAAACATTGAACTATGCGTTATTTCCCAGACAAAGAAGTACGTTCAAGGTTGCAATGTAGCTGCCATTACCATCAAAGAAGAAACAAGCAGAAGACACGAAAAAATTTACAAGAAATCACGAAATTTAGAAAGTTTTTTAGTCGGTCTCAGTTGTGATTTTGTGTGCTAGAGTTTGTGTTGACGAACCTTATTCTTGTGTCTAACTTGCAAGGCGCATTTGGGTCAACAGATAGAGAACCGAATTTCTCTGCTAATTTGCTAGAACTTCTAACAAGCAAGCTATCAGCCTTGGGTGAATTTCTTATGGCCTCCTTTTCCTATAAAACACAAAAGGAGATTTTGAGATGCATGAAACATTAGCAAATGAAGTGTTTAAAATTGTGAGATGTGCTATGGTACTGAGTAAGTAGTTCACACAGATAATTCATTTTTGAGTTCTTTGGTTTCAGCGACAAGCCGGCCATCATCTATCCACGGAAGTTTGCAAATTCCCTAGACAAAAGACACAACGTTTGTATCCATCAGTACTTATTACACTGCATGAACAAAAAACAATACTAACTAATACAAGAAACATGAGTGAAATAACCTGCCACGTGAAGGGCTTTCCTTCAGTGTCAACTTCAAAATCTTACAAAAAAAAACAATGATAAGAAATAGAAAACAAGTAAATAGAACCAAAAATTGAATAGAATGCTTCAAACAAGATAGACTGGCTTACCCTGAGGATAGAAGTCAAGTATTCTAGATTGCTCATCTAGCATCAGTTGTTCATAGGCTTTTGGAAGTGCATCAGCACTGTACAAGAGTAAAATTAGACATAATCAAGGTAATGGAAATATACATTATATATAATCAAATGGGTTAGCAAATAGGAAAACATAAGAACGTTACCTTGCCGGGGGGAGCACACTTAAAAGTTGATCAAGTGGTAAGAATGGGACACCTTTCTCAAATTTTACTCTCACTTGACCCATGCCCTTTATGTCCGAAGCAAAAGGACCATAGTGGAACGGGTAAAACCTGTATGTTGCAATGTTCTGTCAAATATTTGGATTTTCCCATACTTGTATAATGTATTATACATTAAAATTCAAGTTATATATTCAACCATATTGGCTTACCATCTCCAGGAAGCAACTCCTGAAAAATAGTATTGAAGAACCCATACCAATCCTTCTGTGTACTTCTGGACCTACAATTAAATTGCAATCTATCACCACCACCACCATTGAAAGTTGACTAGCAAAATGTGACCCTGCTAGTGCAACTTATTTGAGAAGGTAGTAAAACAACAAAAGTTTTCCAAACCCAAAAACACAGTTGGAAAAAAGTTGTTTGTAGAAACACATACTATTTCTTTTCTTTTCCCCTCAATGTCAGTAGAAGTTTCTACAGAAAACTTCGCTTTATAATATCTTTCTTTGTAACCAGGTGCTCCAAATTTTATCTGTAATGAAAGGTAACATCATCTACTAATATGTATTCAATTTTAAAATAAGCACAATTCATGTCCATTGATCAGAGGAAAAAGTCAAATTAATAAAAAGAGCATGTTTACGAGTTTAATTTTCATGAGCAATGTAAGTGGAAAGATAATTTAATACATGGTTTACTAAACAATGATCATGCTTATAATAACTTCTGAGGTAATTATACATGTAAATCTGTAATTTAATTAGACTGTAGATGTATTATAATTTAATTCACAGTACATACCTTGTCAATTAGGAAATCTTCACTCAAACGTAAGTCACATTTTTTTCTAATACTTCTCTTCAATTCATCTTTTAAATCCTTTGTGTTTTGCTCAATCTGATAATGAGGAGAAAAAAGATTATTAACAATTCAACATCAATATGCTGCTGTAAAAAATTCATGAAAGGTGTCAACAAAACTGTATAAATGAAGACAGAAACTCCTGATTCACAATACAACTTACTTCAGCATGTGTAGCAGAAACGTTATTGACCAAAATTGACGAGTTCTTTGAATCCGGTGCCTTCTTAATCAGAAGAGTACAATCAGAAGTATCTTCATTGTCAAGATCCGAGAAATATTTTCCATTCGTTTCTTCCCGCTTCTGCATGGAAAATCAGGGAAACACATGAGCCCAAATTTGCTGTAAAATATGAATGGATATTATTGGATTTTGTTATTCATACTGTGCACACTGTAGAAGGAAAGAACGAAAGACTCTGCATGCAGAACCATACACCCCATGCAAGAATGAAAGAACGTAAACGAAGAGAGAGAAAAGCAAAACGAGAGAAATGAAGAATATGACAAAACTTTATTAATCTTATTCGCATACAAGACGAACACATGCACCAGCATTATATAGGCGCTTTGCGAAACTGAAGAACAAAAAACAGAAGATTCAAAACTAACAGAAAAGAATTGAATCTTAACATTCCCACAAGCTTTGCGGTACATATCATCAACGGAGACAAAAATGCCATGTTCAAGGTTTAGTGAAGACATCCCCAGCTAACAGATGAAATGGGAAGTGGTTCGAAGAGTTTCTATTAAGTTTTTCACTAAAAACATGACAGTCAGTTTCTAAATGTTTGATGAGGAAGCTCAGTTAATCTCCAAGTTTCATTCTGTTATAAGGCTTTTATTTCTTTCTACATAGCCTTACACCATTTTGGGTTTTTAAAAGTCTCATTGTAAGTTTGAGGTTCTTGATTAGATGAAAAATTGAGATATTTAGCAGTCAGCTTATTGTAGTCAAGATATGCAGATATAGAATGAATAAATTTATCAAAATCATTCAGAATTTCAATATCAATGTGGTTGGACAATTGGTAATGATAATCCTTCAAATTACTAGGAGCTCTGCTTTGTCTAAGAAGTCTTATTATAATTTTAGTATTTCCTTCGGATTGATTATCTTGATTATGGTCATAGTTATTTCTAACACTGTCACTGTTAACAAGTTCAAAAAAATAGTCAAAACTATCAGACAATTGATTATTTTCTGCATCATGATTGCAGTTGTAATCTTTAGAATAGGGAAACACATGCTCATAAAAACTCACTTTCCTAGAAACAAATATTTCTCTATCATGAACTATCACATATCCTTTCATCTCGGTTTTATAACCAAAGAAACACACACTTCCTTGCTCTTGAATCAAGTTTAGATCTATCCCTCTAAGCTAGAAGCAAAACATAAAGAACCAAAAACCTTTTAAGTTTTGTAAATTAGGTTGTTCCTTAAGGAGTGTTTTTTTCTAAAACATCAGAAGGGATCCTGTTTATTAGATTTGTAGCATGAATCACAACACAGGACAAAAAACTATAGGAAGTTTAGATTTATACAAGAAGCTCCGGACATTGTGTTGATGTTTTCTTTCAACAATAGAATTTTGTTGAGAAGTTTATGTACAGCTAGTTTGCTGTATAATGCCTGGACTATCATAAAGATTAGTACATGAAAACTCACTTCCATTACCAGTCCGTATGGTTTTGATAGTAACATTAAACTGATTATGTTATGAGAAACCTACACAAAGCATCCCTGGTTTCAGATTTAGTTTTCATTGAAAAACCCAAGTAAATCTACTATGATCATTTACTATATAAGATTTAGCTTTCACGGGTTTATTTTCTTTGAACAGAATGCAAGAAAAACTGTTCCTAATATACTGTAAAACTTTAACAGAGGGGTGTCCGGGTGTTCTAGCCTGAGGTTTATCAATTTGTTTCGCCTACAAAACGAACACTTACACCAGCATTATATAGGTACTATGCAAAACTGAAAAAACAAAAAACAGAAGATTCAAAACTAACAGAAAAGCATTGAATCTTAACAGATATGTACATTTTTCAAATATATACGAACTTACAGCTTCCTGATTATCTTGAATAAGCCTTTTCAATTTACGTTCTCGTACTTCAGATCTTCTCTTAAAGATTTTCTCTTCATATGTACCAACCTTAAGTATAAATTTTTCAACTCTTGATAACTTCATAAAAGCAGCATTTTTCTCCCCAACCTGCTTTCATAGCATAGATACGCAACTATTGTTCATAAAATAGATTAATGGAATATAGCAGAAAAACGAAAAAGATATGAACAAACAAAAGAAGGAATGAGACAGTAGCATGCTACCCTGCTCATGTCCACAAGATATCCTCCAAGTGTATTGAATTCTTCCTTGTAAACAGTCATTAGCAAATCAATAACCCCCTGAAAAAATTGGGCAAAACAAGTAATGATATAGCTGACCATGCATTAATACTTTATATTCATCATATCTAACAAAAAAATCCTACAAACCACATGAATATCCAAAGATGGCATGTGGGGAAGAAAATCATTTCCAGCAAAAAAGCACATGAAGATGAAATCATCAATTATCCGCTCAAGCTCAATGCTACAAGTTTTGGGAGGATTTTCTATCTTCATGTCTAACTCAAGATACTCCCTCAATAACCAAATGTGCAAAAACTGCACAGTTAAATTCATAAGACTAGTGATAATATAAAACAACAGAGTTGTAGTTGAAGAATGCAGATCGGTTACTATACCTTGAAAGGCTTGGAAGCAACTTTTGGATGCTGCTGGTGCTGCTGCACAGAGACATCCTGTACATGCCTAGAATGTGAGGAATTATTTTATACAGAAAAGTAAAATTGTATATCTTCAAGAGTTTAACCAATAACCTCTCTTAATATTGAAAAATGGGGCTCATGAGTTGCCATTGCAAGCATAATAAGATCAGCATCCTGCATTCCAAATGCAAAATCTTGTCTTTATTTTGAGCATCAGAAGAAATAATCACTTTGTCCAGACAACTTTTACTATGATTTACTTACCGAGCCATATAAGCAGTGGCTGGTATTTGGATCATACTCCTCCAGACTACGCTGTTTGCGTATTATGACATAATCTTATGCTCCCCTTCGCCGGGAACACTAGCATCAGAGAGAATTACCTAGTTCAAATTAACAAGGTAAAAAACAGTAATATTTAGCTTGATATAAAAGAAGACAATAACAATGATTTACAATATTATTAAGCATGGGTGAATGAAGCATCCTTAGTGGTAGTTGCACTTTCTGGAATATGGACTATGCATGTCATACCATAATATCCTTCCACAATGAGTTACAAATTATCCTTGAAGAGATATAGCTTTTAAGTGCCTTTGAGAGTTCATGCATGAACTCAGTGCCTGGTGTTATAATATTGGAATCTGCTAGTTCAGTTTCTTGTTTAGGAAGAACTTGTTTCCCTTCCATTTCAAATTGTTTCCTTAGCCTCTCTTCCTCAGCTTCCTACACATATACAAGAGAAAGATAAATTCAAGGCATTGACTATACCGTGATAATTATAATTGATCAATAACCCACATGAATTTCGTTGTCCTTAGCAGCTCGAAAACGTCTTGATCGCTGCTGGTTCATTTTGGCACGTGGGGCAACCCCATCTATGCATTAGAAATACAGAGCCTCTTTAGTTCAACTATTCATTAGAAGACAAGCAAAGATACTGAAACACTATCAAGCTCTGCATGGTTGGGGCAAATTCTTTAAGCCAAAATTCACTTCATACAACTACTACTAGTGATGAACATATATGCAACAAGACCCTCAAAACAAAACCTATGAAGCATGATCACAACATTGCACAGACATATAGTGAAACACCAATGAAATGCAATGAAAGTAATATAACAAATGATCTAGATTTATAATAAACTTTGTATGATGATAACAAGCCTCAGAAAATACAAAAGCACATAATTTTACAACAACTAAAAATCTTGACCTCCTTACAGAAAAATACAAAATAAGAAAATGAAGATATATCTCTTAAAACAAGTATATGCCATTCTTAAACTAGCTTTCTTTTCAAGATAAAAAATCCTCACAAAGAAAGGGTCAGAAATATTATGTTTAATATTATTTTTATCTAAATGTTAAAAAAGTAATCATTATTGCATTAGTATGCATGCATTTGTGAAGGTGTCAACTTCACACTTAAAAACAGAGGGGTGTTTGTGCAGATACAATTTCTAAGACAAAATGCAGTTGCTAAGTCAAGAAAATAATACAAGTATCAACAGGGGTTAATGATGAGATAATTAGTGAAAGTCTGGTGTCTCACTCACCAATAGCCATGTAAAGGAGCCTGCGAGGCTTAACAGTGTCAACAAGTCGATCAATGTAGTCAAACACATTTCTGAACACATCTTCGAATGTAGTTGGAAATGGAATCTAAATGACAACACAAACTTCATCAAAAACAAAATTAAACAGCTTAAGCCTTAATACACATTAAGTGAAAAATAAACAGCACAAGAATAAAGAAAAGGAAGCATGAGAAATATATGAACAAAAGTGAGTGACGAACGTTGTTATTCTGATCATCAGGGTGAAAACAAGGATGGATGATGGCATTCATGTCAACATACAAGTTATCATATTTCACTCCATTTGGGTCTTGCATGGCGGCGTCTACATCTTGCACCACCTTGGGATATTTGTTAGTCAACCATCTATAGAACGAAGGCACCCCCATAGCTATTACTTTCCCAGTAGTTTCTGATGGATGAATAGCTTAAATACAGACAAAGAGAAACGCTTTTGAGTAAAGACAAGTTCTCAAAATGGCATGGCACATGCTCGTTTTACGTGGTCATCAGTAACATTGTTACATTCGTAAGCCAGTGTTTTGATTCAATGACATGGTTATTTATAAAAGAAAGAAAGTAACAATAAACAAAACAGATATTTTCTGCACAGGAAGATTCACTCGTACCTGAGTTGCAGTGAGAAGGAAAGTTCTGAGGAATGACTTAGCAAAGAAGTTTAGTAAGAAAATGAAGAGACACACACAAAATAGACTTTTCAAAACTGAGAATAGAGTAATCATTAGTCGTACGAATCAACTAAAAGTGTTTCAAGATACAGATTATGTATAATTTCAAGAAAGCTTACAAGACCTGAATATAATTTTAATCTTGATATTTTCACCAAGAATTATGAAAATATAAAGAAAGAATAAAAAGATTTAAAACTACACACATTAAAAAATGCATTAGTAACACTTGAGAAAGAAAAAGGTAAAAAATCAGCTCTTACTATCTTAACATACACTGTTGTTTAGATTTAAGAAAGGGAAAGAAAATAAAGAATAAAAAAGGTAACATAGAGAACTGAAGCATTCTCATTATTATGATACAGTTTCCGAAAAGTCGAGAACCGTGATGGGAAGAATATGTAGTTACATACAGCTTCCATTTGGTTCAAAAGAAAAATAAAATAGAGTAACATAGTAAAAATAAGTGAAATAAATACTAAAATGTTTCATTGAAAATGGAAAAATAAATATTTCCACCATTGCTTCACTATGTGTAATGAGTAAATAAATAAAAATAAGAAATACTATAATAAATTTCATTATTTTTAAAAATACTTTTACTCTAATACACCACTCTATTTAAAATCGTGCAATGTTTTATAATACTACTATACATAATTTCACCCTTACACATGTTTACAAAAGTAGGTCAACTTATACAGCTCAAATGGTGAAGAAAGGAGAAAGAAGAACATAAAGTGTAATTTTCGAAAAACTATCAACAACAGTCATTTTTTTATATATAGGTTGAGGTATGTCTTATAATATAAGTTAACTTTTATTGCTAATAAAAAATAGTGCCTCTTTACACAAAAATGAAGAAAACGGTGAAAGAAGTTAAGGAATTGTGTGACGTAATACTTTATTTCATTAATATTTAAATCTTAGTTAATTTTTATATTTTATTTATTAAGATTTTATAATAATTTTTTATTTTAGTTTGAAATTTATTTTAATTATAATTTATATTTTATAAATATATTAATGTAAAAATTTATTCTATCACATCAATCAAAAATATATATATTTTCTCTTAATTGAAACAATTCAATTTTTATTTTTCTTGTTTTCCTTCTTTACTCCTCAATTCAAGTAAAACATAATGTTGGAGATCCCACATCGACTAAAGATTAGAGCCTGTCATTGTATATAAGTGGGTGCAAACCTCAACCTTATGAGCCGGTTTTATGGGGTTGAGTTAGGCTTAAAGTCCAATTCGTAATATGGTATCAGATCCCACATCGACTAGCCGGTTTTATGGGGTTGACTTAGACTTATAGTCCACTTTGTAATACATAAATTACAATTATTCAAAACTTAAAATAACCCAAACAACTTACTAATAAACTTTTTATGATATTAATTTTGCATAATATCACCCTATATTGAAGGCAAGAACCTATATCTTAAAAAAGTATATCATGATTTTAATTCAATTATTCTAATGCTATTTTCTAATATTTAGTTTCCATTTCTAAAAAAATATAAATACGTAAATATAAAATAGATAGCACAAGTAGATTTGTTCTTTGCAAATGTATTTGTAGTAGACGAAATATTCAACTTTAAAATAGATTATCTAAACAATCTCAATTCAACTTTATTGAATTTAGGTAAATTTACTTCTTAATACTCACATATTATTTTGCTAATATATTAAATTTTAGTTTATTTTCTTAGCTTGATTGTCTTTTTCATGATAGTTTTATCAATTTCATTTCATATTAATGTTTTTACTTTGATTTGTTTTTTTTATAAAAGAGTAAGTGTAGTATTTCTCATACCGACAACGCATTGACACGTGTTATTTAGTGTTTGGGTTTCTATAATAATACATTAATGACGATAAATTATTACCAAAATTTATCAAAAAGCTTTTAGCTTATAATTCGTTGTTGAGAAAAGTTTTTTCAAAGAAAAACATCATACTAAATTCATTATTATAAGTAAGCAAAAATTCTAAGAGTAATATAATAGTTGGAAAACTAATAAAAAAATAGCATCCCGTAATCAAGATTAAAAGTACCCAAAAAAAAAAAAAGTAACATAAACCAAAAAAATTAGAAAAATGTAAATTTAACAAAGAACAAGTCAAATTTTGTCCAAGTTTAAATTTAAATTTATTATAGATAAATCATTATTAATCAAATGTTTTGAGTATTATATTTATTAGTATCGAGTGAGACATATTACTCGGTCTTTGTGATCGACCGGTTGATTAACTATATTGAAAGTACAATTATAATACATGACAGATAAGGAAACATGATATAAATCATGGTCAAGTCATGTTCCATCAAATTCGGACGACATCCTGAGAAATCAGCTGACATTGATTTATTGAAGACATCCTCCAAAGTTACTTTCAATTTAATGCATGTTACAAATTGTTTATTAATAATTTTGTTTCAAAGATGGAAAGGAAATTAAAGGAGAACATCGAGGAAAAAGAAGTAAAGAAGAGAAGAGCAAAGATATAAAGATGAAGAGAGAATGTTTGATGTGTATTGAAAAAGACAAGTTATAGTTATAATGAGAGGGAGATAGAGATGGAAAAAAAGAAAAATAGTGAGCCAATGGAAAATAAAATTAGTGAAGAAAAATAAATTAAAGAGAATCATTGGAGAGAAAAAATAAATAATTAAAGGAGAAAATGAGAAATAAATGAAAAAGAAGTAATCAATAAATAGGAAGAAAAACATAATTATAAGAATGTCTTTTATGATTAGTTAGATATTGTTACTTAGTCCATTCAATAATGTGGGAGAATTTTTCATGAGAAGTCTCAACAACATATCATTTGGTATCAATAATTAGTAGTGTTAGTAGGAATTATATTTTTGGAATGGAAAACTAATAAAATGATGATGATCTTTGATCCTGGTATTAATGATATGATCCTCATGGATCAATATAATTTTAGATTTTGTTTATAATTTTTATTATGTTTTTAATTAAGTAGTTGAATGGTCATTCATATTCTCATAGTTATGCATATAGTGAGAATTAAAGAAAACACTAATGGGAGTTAATTACTAGTGGTTATTAAAGGCTACATAGTGAGGATTAATGTGGAATTTAGAGGATTTTACATAATTTGACCTATAAAAGGATGTAATGTAATAAGAAAATATATAAATTTTGAAGGAAAATTGAGTTTTCTCTTTGTGAAAACTTTGTGGAGTTTTAAGTTATAATAACCTAAATTTGATCTTAACAAGATAACCTGCGGCGATTAACCTCATGACTTATTATTTACCTTTTCATCTTTTTTAAGTGTGACATCAATATCATTTCCCAAACTGAATATCATAATGGTCCCCCATGTTTTCTTATTAAAATGAGAAAAAACATTGTTGGGCATCCTAATTACATAAATTGAGGGAGTAAGTACAATGCAAAATATTAATGATATAAGTGGTTTTGGTGTGCAAAAAGGATATGGTATGTTTTGTGAAGTCTACATATAAAAGAATTCATAATTAAAGGGTGGATAGTCAAGTTGATAGTTTGTATAAGGCAATATGGAGTTGTTAGGCCCATTTGAGGTGGTTATGTTTATGTCTAGATTTTTCCATGAAACTTTACCCACTGAGGATATGCTAAGAAAGAGAACAATTGTGTTATGTGTGAATGTTGTACTATATGTCCTATTTGTGGTATTGTTGAGGAATTTGCTCGTCATATTTTATCGATATGTTGCAAAGACTTTGAAATATATGTTATGATTGCATAATTTGTCAACGACTATACCAGATAACCAAGGACCTCTTTTGACAACACCAATTTATGGATGGAGGGATGTTGGATTAAGATTCCTTAATCATATAATGAAACATGAATAATGATTAAATAATACCTGGTAGACCCGTGATCGTATGGCTGAGGGACGAAGACATGATCTTGATCGGGTTCCCCTTTAGGGTGTATCGCTTAGAATGGAATTATGTGAGTAGAGAGA
>Ga0123342_1001813_pt1 | contig 36023 bp, 18 predicted proteins | sample Turbeawhitnodule_FD_89960 | JGI IMG/M metagenome (GOLD analysis project Ga0123342, IMG submission 89960) | Root nodule microbial communities of legume samples collected from Mexico - Turtle bean Mexico white nodule | ecosystem: Host-associated > Plants > Roots > Nodule | place: Mexico: Nepantla... | reverse complement strand
AATATTAATGAAATTTTATTTTTTAGGTGTTTATTAGATTAAATATTAAATTCTAATAATTTTTTTATATATATTTTTTTTTTTTTTTTTACTTTTACTTTACAAGTCTCATTAATCATATTTATATTTTAGAATTTTTTAAATAATTTCTCCTTTATTATTTTTCTAGATTATATAGCAAAATGAAAAATATAAGTGATAAAAGATTAACACTATAACGAAAAAGACAAACTTGGAGACTAAATATTCTAAATATTGCAAATAAAAGATGAAGCATTGAACAAATACTTTACTTATTTTAAATGACCGAAAAAATAAAAAACATCTTGAATACTAATATTTATTTAGTGTCTTAGAATAATTAATGTTTTCTTCTTTAGAATATATATATATATATATAAGTTTATATTTTATTACTAAACTTTTTAAGACATTAAGACACAAATTCATGGTTAACTATTATGTTGGCTATGTAAATTGCATGAGATTTGTGTAAATTTAAACAAGAGAATATAAAACAATAACATAAGATAATGTTACAACATAACAAAATAATAAATATACGTTAAAGTTACATATAATTTTCAATAAATAACTTTCATTTTTTTATAAATTAGAAAAATTGATAATTTTTTAAATTAAACTATACAAATTTATATTTTATTTATATAAATATTTTTTATTATAAAAAATTATGAATTATTCCCTACACAACATCCCATTATAAATTTAAAGATTGTGAAAAGAATCTCACTTCCACTTTATAATCTTTTTAATAATAAAATATTGTGTTTTCTTAATAAAAATTAATATAAACAAAATTTTAAAATAAAATAAAAATATATTTGGTTTATAATTTTTTAATGATAAAATATTGTTTTGTGAAATAATTTTTTCAATTGAATATTTATTTTAGAAAATAAAATTTAAAACCTTTTAGAGTACTCTATCTGGATTTTTTTTTTCTCTCTCTTACTTTTCTTAAAAAAAACATAAGATTTTATATAATTAATTTGACTCTTTTACTATAATATAATTTTAAAATTATTCTATTTTAATAAAAAAAAGTATTTTTTAATGCAAATTTATCAATATATTATCACTCTTTCTCCATATATATCACCAATCATCCCACGTGATTTCAAGGTGACTTTTTTTTTCTTCTATGTTCTTCTCCCCTTCTCTTTTCTCTTACTCCATGATATCTGTGATCAGTCAAATGAAGGCACAATTGTAACAAAGGAAAAAAAAAAACTCTAGTTTATTCATGTTCCTTCTTTTTTTTTCATTTACTATTCTTTTAGTTTATCATTATGTTACCGTGTAATCTATATAAATGACTATTTGTTACAATAATAAATAAGAAAAATCAATCATCTTTAAAAAAACAAACTACGATGATGCAGGTTTATCAAAATAAAACTTCAAAAAAGTTCTGGAGAATTTTTTTTAAAGTTTTTCGATTTTAGAAGACTATAAATTTTATATTTTAGAAAAACATTTTGAAGTGTATTTAAAATATTTTTAAAATGTCAATGTGTAATGTTTATTTTATAATGAAGTCTTTAAAGATAATTAATTCAAAATAATTTTAATTATTTTAAAGAAAGTCTTTTAAAATATATTTTTATAAAAATGTAAGAATTTAAAAAAAATTATGGTTATCATTTTACTGTAATGGAAAGACGTTGAAAGAAATTAGGAAGGTGCATGAAGCAACTGTCCAAAAGTGAATAGAAAAAAGGTTTCTTATTAGGCCCTACGAAGGCACAAAAATGGGCATATGCATTCTACACCGCAATATTTTCAAGTTGCACCTCATCAAATTTAAAATTCTAATTTTACTAAAATAAAATATCAATTGTGAGCATTTAATTTTGAGATGTGCATTCTAGGACATTTTTTTATTGTATTTTTTGAGAGTTAAAAGTTAATTTTTTTGTATTCTAAAACAGATATTTCTATTTTAGATTATAATTTAAAATGTATTACTATATAATTAATGCATTTTAGAATGTGCACTTTATAATTTATTTTTAGATTTGGAAATATATTTTAAAGGAAAATTCTTCTAAAACATCCATAGTTTTTCCTACTACTCGTATTTTTAGAAATAACAAAATTGCTTATTTCAAATCTTACTGCAAATTTTATAATATAGAATACAAATTTGATTTTATTTGGAATTTTACTATCTCAAATAATTTTTTTATTTATATAATAAATTATAAAACTTGGAATACATTTCATTCAAAATTCTAAAATTTATAATACATTAAATTCATTAATTTATATTTTAGATTATACAATCCGTAATATAATTTTTTTTATCCTTAGATGGGGAAGGTGAATGGCTGTAACAACAGTGATACTGGACATGGGAGGTCTTATGGTAGTGACATTAGAGGTGGGAAATATTGCGACGGTGGTGTTGGAGGTGGGAAGCTACTGCAACGGTGAAAGTTGAAGTGGAGATTGTTATGACTAAAAAATGAAAGATGGGTGTTTAGGGTTTAGGTTTTAGGTGTTAAAGTAAAAAAATAAAATAAAATATTATTTTACTTTTTTTTTTTGACATGCAGAAAAAATTGTCTCATTTATACATTTCTGTATTATTAAATGTATTAATATATTTCCGATCCTACGTTTCGAAATATATTTTTAAATAAAAAAATACACTGTAGGATGTACAATCCTTAATATTTTTTAAAAGATTCATAAAATTTATATTCCATAATCTGCTATTTATAATACAAAATTGTATTTTCCATAGTGTAATATGGAATACAAATTTCAAAAGGGTAAAATTAAAATTTAAAAAATTTATGAGAGTGCAACTTGAAAAATATGGGGGTACAGAATACAACTGCCTAGATCTGGTGGCTGGAGCGTAGGTTCACGGACCGGCATGATGGAAGTTCATGGTCCCAATAGGCCCGTACTAGGACCACAGACCTACGGTCCACTTGTGGCCCAATATTGTGTACGGATAAGAAGTCAATCAAACGAGGAAGAGTGCTGGAAAATAATACAATCCCTAGGATATCACTTCAACACGATTTTTTATTAATTAAAATTATAAAATTAAAATATACTTATTAAATATAGTGTGTGTTCAACAACTTTTGCGATTGTAATAATATTTAATTAATAAAAGAGAGTATACTAAAAAACTATTTTTAAGTCATTTTAGTTATTCCACTTAATCTTAATTGCAGTCATCTTTGACAAAATAAAATGAACACACAATCTGCACCAATGTCTCAGTTCAAGTTTTTTTTTTGTCAAAATCCAATGGCTAAATACTGGCTTATAAAAGATGTTGAGGTTGAATTCCTCAACAAATTTTGTTTTCACCTGCATTAAACTTCAGATTTTGATCATACTTCTTGGTCATTGTTTCATTTTGTAAATACTCTAAACACGAGTATTCATAATTAGTTGTTTTTAGATAGAGATTTTAAATCTATTTATGCAAATAAAATTAATAATAATTTAATATTTTTTTTTAGTTAGCATGAAACACACATTTTTATTATTTGGTTTCCAAAAACATTATATGCTCATTTATCAAATTATCCAGTGTCATGCTTTCAATAAGCTAAATTAATTAATAATTTATATTTATATATTATAATCTGTATTCCACATAACTATAATTATTTTAAATAATGAAATATAAGAGATGCAGTCTTTCATGGATGACCAATCATAATAAAAAAATAATAATTATCAAATTATACATAATTAATAATTATTGTATGTAATATTATACGATATTGTGTACTCAATTATATATAATTAATTTAATAATTATAAAATCAATCTTATGATTAGTTCTTATCTAGATTGAAATTACTAGTATAATATATATATATATATAAATAAATAAATAAATAAAAAAGAATAAAAATTTCTTAATTTTTTTACCATCTTCTTACGTGTACAATTTTCTTATAAATTATGATTGTGTAGATCAAATTCCTATAAGTTGTTTAATGTTTACATATAACTTTATTTTTCAGTTCTTTTAAATACTTTTGAGAAAATTCCATATATTATATTTAGCTTATGTTAGTTTTTTCTCCTAGGAATATTAACACGGATTAAAAAAATTAAAAATTAAAAAATATCAATAAGATTAAATAAAGTATATATAAAATCCATATGAATCAAATTTATATTTTCTTAACCTAGAAGGCTGAAAGTGAATCTGAATTTTCTGTTGGAATCAGTTTAAATTGATGTAATAAGTATTATATGTATTTGGTCTTTAAGACTAAGAAGGTCCTTGAAAGAAGCGCACAAAAAGGGCTTGAAGAGGTGGCCTTTAATTAGTGCATGATTGAAGGCAATTACTTACGTAAAACAATCATTTCGTCGCCCTATAAACTGTTACGTATCAAAAAGATTGGCTCGAGGAGACCACGTAGTTACGTTCTTTTTCATCGTAAGAAAAAGGAAACTGAAATGCAGCACAATGTCCCTCACCTTGTACCCAACCACATCACCCTTTCCTCGTTTTTGACCAAACCGAGAACCTCAAAAAGCGACAACAACAACAACAAAAGATGCACTCATTAATTATTTTATTTGCGCCTTTCATTTATATCTTTTGCAGATATATGAATTGCTCTTCATACTGATTTTCTTGTATAGTCTACCATTTTTCACACACCCTTTTGCACATTGATTCCTTCTTTTATCTAAAAGAGTTATTGTTGACTCATTAAAGTTAAGTCTTAGCTTAAATGCCGGAAGCATCTCATCATTAATGGCATCGCAAAAGATAATGCGATAAGAATTTGCATTATAAAATTGGATATGTAAGATAAAAAGAAAATTTTGTTCGGTTTTGAAAAACAATAGTTAAAAAAAATGATTCTGTTTTTCTCCTATATCAAACACACTAAAGTAGTTACTTTCTTACAAAATACATCAAAAGTGACGTGGTATAATGAAAAAATATAAAGAATATAAGTCTTTTTACTTTGATCTGGCAGTAGAAGTTAAATCTTGAATGTGAGTGCCGCTACATCAACATGTGATTATAAGAATGTGTATTGTTTTATTTCAACTGTAACCGGTCAATAACCAATACTGTGTCTGGCCCAGAGCAGAAATTCTTGAATTGATTGGAAATACTTGGACCACAGATTAACAGTTGAATTCTTTCCACTCAGAACTGTGAAAAAATATATAAATAAATTTAGTTCCTCAACTTGCATGGTAAAAATGAGAAAACCGACAAAAACAATTTCACGTTGAAGAGAACTGTATTCTTGGTGTTTTAACACGTTTGAGATATGGAGCATTGTTGTAAAACATCCTAGGTATATAGTGAGATGATTTATAGTTTTTAAAAAATACTTAATTACTTTACAGAGAATATTATAATTTGATAATGTATGCGCTTTTACATGAAGTTAGTTGCTTATTCTGTTATGTTTGTGAATGTGAATAGCCTTAACTGAGGTAGATAGAGAGGGATACTGGGAGAGGGAAAGTTGGAATGGACTTAGGGAGTTTTTGGCGGGACCAACGTGTCGGTCACATTCCACGTGTCTATAATATGATGAAAGGCACGTGAATTGCAACGAAACAAAGTAGATGTACGTACCCTACTTCGGTAATCCCTTTGAAAGGGAATTAATATCTGCAGCGGAGCAATATGCAAAACAAATAAATGGTGCAATGAACTCGCGTTGAGTCGATCATGTGATAGAATGAATTTAATGTTTGATATCTAGAGTTAATAAAAAGATTTAATTTATTTTCATAAAAGGAAAGTGTGTTAATCATGGAGATTTGACTAAAATTGTAATCAATTTAAAAATAAATTTAAAAATATAGTTCAATACAAGATGATGAGAAAGAGGAGAACACTATATCTTATATAAGAGAAAAAAGATAACCTAACAAGAAACACAAGAACTAAAAACTATTATTTTTGAGTGTATGTTTTAATAAGAACACTGGTTAGAATAACTACCATAACCACCATTCTCTGATCTTACATAAGTAGCATTATACCTGGCTTGGGTAAAGAATAAACGCTTTCTACTCCTATAGTCTCTTTAATTTGAAGTCATCAGCTTCAATCACGATAAATCTATAAAACCAGTCAACTTAGCCAAATGGTACTGTACATGATTTAAAGCTTTCACATGGTCATCTCATAATCTCATCTTTCTTCGTCCATCACTATCCTCCATATATACGTGCTTGAATGAAACAGTCATCAGAAAAGAAATTAGAATCTTGAAGGTCAGTTTTCTGATTCTTTTTTAATAAAAATGTAGATGCGTAACATTAAATTAAATTAGAGCAAAACAAAGTCTGTAAGTTAACGTTTAGAAAAATGTCATTTATTTGTTTGGTTAAGCTCCTTTAGTTGTTTTTACTTTTAACTTTATTTTTCTGAGTTCTCCCATGCCGTAGATGGCGCGCTACCTCTTTCTTATAAACAGCAACAATGCCCATTAAGATAGTCCCAGGGAGTTTCCAATGTTAGAAACCTATAGTATGCGTTACTCTTTTGCTTCCAGTCACAAACTCTGCTAGTTTTATTGTAACCAACAGTAGTAAAGTGGCCAGAATTCTGCGATATCCCACCACAAAAACGTAGGCAGACACCGTTTCCAGTTTCCACGCTTCACTAAAATGGTAACATCTGACCTCTCTAATCATCATCATCACCACAACCACAATAGCATCAATTCTCCTATGGCGAAGCCCAGTTCCCGAAACAAAACCTCCTCTATATTCCTCTCCGACGGCTGCCTCTTCCTTGGAGGAGCATTCTCCGCTCTTATTCTCGTCTGGGGTTTTTCCTCCTTCACCACCTTCCCGAACGACAACCTCAACCTCGAAACCCTTTCCCAAAACGACGCCGCATCACCCCGCACTCCCGACTTAACCTTCGACCCTCCAGACAAAACCTTCTTCGACGACCCGCAAATGGGGTACACCATTGACAAGAAAGTCCGGAACTGGGACGAGAAGCGTGAGGAGTGGCTCAAACTCCACCCTTCGTTCTCTGCCGGAGCAAAAGAAAGGGTTTTGATGATCACCGGGTCGCAGCCGGAGCCGTGCCGGAACCCTATCGGCGACCACCTTCTCCTGCGGTTTTTTAAGAACAAGGTGGACTATTGTCGGCTACACGGGTACGATATCTTGTACAACAACGCACTCTTAGACCCCAAGATGTTCGCGTATTGGGCCAAGTACCCTGTTGTGCGGGCCGCAATGATGGCCCACCCGGAGGCCGAGTGGATCTGGTGGGTTGACTCGGACGCGTTGTTCACCGACATGGAGTTCAAGCTCCCTCTGGAGCGTTACAAGGAGCACAACCTTGTCGTTCACGGGTGGCCCCACCTGATTCACGAGAAAAGAAGCTGGACGGGCCTGAACGCCGGCGTCTTCTTGATCCGAAATTGTCAGTGGTCGTTGGACTTCATGGACTCGTGGGCCAGCATGGGCCCGCAGACGCCCAATTACGAGAAATGGGGAAAGACGCTGCGGTCAACTTTCAAGGACAAGTTCTTCCCGGAGTCGGACGATCAGACGGGCCTGGCGTATCTGATCGCAATCGAGAAGGAGAAATGGGCGGACAAGATTTACCTGGAGAGCGACTACTACTTCGAAGGTTACTGGAAGGAGATAGTGGGAACTCTCCAGAACATCAGCGACAAATACAAGAAGATGGAAGAAGGGGTGCACAGGTTAAGGAGGCGGCACGCCGAGAAGGTGAGCGAGAGCTACGGTGAGGTTAGGGAGGAGGATTTGAAGGATGCCGGGTTCGGGTGGCGGAGACCTTTCATCACGCACTTCACCGGATGCCAACCCTGCAGCGGAAAGTATAATGCCATGTATTCTGCAGACGATTGCTGGAACGGAATGCACAAGGCTCTCAATTTCGCCGATAATCAGGTCTTGCGCAATTACGGTTTCCTCCGCCCCGATCTACTCCTTAACTCCGTTTCCACTCTCCCTTTTGATTATCCCCATCCATGACATCATCATCATCATCATTACGACGATGATCATGACCCCAGGTAATTTTTTAATTAATCCACTAATATTCCTCACCATGTCAACTAATATTCCCTGTGCTGTTACTCTGAACCATTAGTTTCTTTATAATTATAATATTTTATTCCAGTTTAAGTGATAATTCTAATGAAAGGGATCATTTCATTCTTCCCAAATCCCTAAAATCTATTACTTTACTCGGTGCTTTGTTTGTCCCATATTCTTTGGTAATTTTGTCTCCATCACTTTTTATTTTATTTTATTTTGACTAAACAAATGCTCTTTTTTTATTACTATTATCTTGATGCTTGTCATGAAAATTACAACCCAACTATTGGGGTTCTAAATGAATCCTTAAACCCACACTGAAATATCCTCTCAAACCACCGTTGAAACGTGGAAAGCATCCGAGCGAAATCCTCTGTAGTCAACAAGTTTTACATTTTACAGCATGATTATTCTTCGTTATAGTTTTAAACTTTTTCTTAACTATCCTGCAAGTGAAGTATCAATTTTAATACATTGTTATCAATTATTGAAACCAACATAACAGGAGCATCTTGTGAGTATATGAAACTTAGATATGGAACAATTATTATTAGCAGAGTATTATTTTGTAATGAAAAATGGTATTTCATTTTATCTGAACAACATCAGTCGTTGTAGAGATAAAATAGTAGTTTTAGTTAAACAATAACATTAACTGTGATGTATTTTGTAATAGAAATCAACAGTTTTTGCGAAGATACTAGAATTTTTGAAATTATAAAATAATATGATGAAAAATATATTTTGAAATAAAGTAGGTTTAGCGGTAATTGGAATACTGAACCCAGGATTTTCGTAATTGCATTAAAAAAGCGTATTAGCGAGCTGTTCGTGTGGCTATGATGTAAACATTCACCGTTACAGTGTAGGCAAAACAGTAGTGAAAGGTGAATGAAGACAAATTGGAAGAGGTGAACAAATGAAGGAACTTGAGTTTGCGCACACTGACAAGATTTTGATATTATATGGAATGGGGCAATCGAATGAAATGATACCTTGTATCATTGCAACATGCGGGTAGGGTGCCAGTTACATTGTTGATTGTCGCTCAACCACCATGATCTTCAATTATTTAAATCCAAGGAAGTCAATCTACAGTAGCCAACCATGTTTTTTTCCTGCAGTATTGGTTCTGACAATCATGGCATTGGCTAAATGGCCAATTTTACTAATTGTTTGCATAAGTCTGCGCATGCACTGATACAGTTGATAAGCTGATTTTGAAGAACCCTTTCTTTATTTTGAATTTTGAAGCGTTTAAAGTGTGCAAGGTAATTCCAAAAAATGGAAAACCTTACCTTGTTTGTTGTTTGTTGTGGAAACATTTTATCGTGGATCTAATAAATGCTAATTTTGGATCTGCAGTGTGAAGGACCCAGTGAGCTTGGATGCATTTTACTTCGGACCACTAATTAAGATGGATAGATGATCAGCATGAGCATGTGCCTGCGTACAGAGCTTTCTTTCATCGACCTGTATTATTATCGGGGTTGTGGGGTCACACTCACCACATATACCATATAGTACCATACCCACCCATGTCCAATATATTAGTTACTATGGTAACGGATACCGCCACTGAGGTTTACCTCACAGTTTCCCTGTTTTTGTTTCCCTTTCTTTTCCCCTCCCCTTTCCTCACCAGGCTAGTGGCTTGAAATGTTACATATATACAAGTATAGCAAAATAACAGTATTAAGCTTTGTGACGTTGTTATGGCAGATGTTTTAGTGTACCCAATATCAAGATGGCCCAATAAACGTATGGACTGTGACGTGCATTTTTGGAATATGAGTTTCTTTCTCCGTTAGCAAACCTCTAAACCCATTTCTAAATACACTTTCAGTTATTGGATGGACATCAATAACAATGGAAAAGAAGATCGGAATAGGTGAGAGAATGAAAAATTGAGAGGAATTGCGAAACTTGTAACTGCTAGACGTAAAATCATGCATAAAATAGATTACCATCTTAAACCAGGAGGTCAAGCATGTCACCGAGAACATGCAGGTTAATAAAGGAACCAACATTACAGGACTTTTCCATTTTCACCCCATGGATGCAAGAACTGTAAACCCCATCAAATGCGTCTACCACTTTCTCCTCTCGTCATCTATGATCTATTTTATACATTCCCTACATAAATTGAGGGGGTAATAAATGAAATTATGAAGTAAACCACAATCAATCACAGAGTGATGCTGATAACCAAGGAATTTTTTTAGTTACAACGAGATAAATCGTTTTAAGACAGCCATCCAATCGAAAACTACTTCAAAAAATTAACCACTATATTACGGGCTTAACTGTAGTCTAAAAAATGACATCTCTAAGTTATGATTGTTTCCAGCATATACTTATAAACGAGCTTCTTTGAGGTCCTCAGCGGAACTTTGATTTGTGTTCTCCGCACTAGAGGCATTTCCCTTTTGTTTGGCAAGCCTTTTTGCCATCCTCCGCTGCTTCAGTTTCACTGATTTACCACAATCCGCCTCATCACCTAAACCAAGGTGTGCTGCATAAAAGTCAGAGACAACATACATAACGCGATCAGTAACATAACAAGACATTGATAAAAGAATAGCATTTGATCGAACAGGTGGAGCATCACGTGCAACATGGGTGGAGGTCAGAGGCAACAGCGGTCCAATAAGATTTCCGCGATGAGCGGCTTCTTCCTTTAGCTTCTTCTTCCGAATTTTCTTTCGCTGAGCCCTGCTGAGCTTCTCCGTGTCCGAGTCACACTCTTCGTTGACGCTGGTCGAGGAATTGTCGTAACCATCATCCAAATTCCCTACATTTTCAACAACGTTTCTTTCAATTCTTACGATTGTTAAAGCATGGTGCCTGCTGTCCAAAATCGTACCTGAAATAGCGTCAGAAGCAGAGTCGTCGATCAAGGGTTCCGCAGGTTCCAACTCTCGTTCGCGCTAGACGACGATAAAAGTATATTGTTAACCTTTGAATTGAAAGAAAATAACGAGAGGCAGAAAGATATACCTGAGGAGAGGAGGGATAGAGGATATTAACGATGGCTTCATTGAACCTGCGTTTTCTGTCATCAGGGTTCATCAAACCAACGTCAAAATTTGAAATTTAATTGCACGCTCGAGAAGATGGATCTGCTATACAGTGTCGAGGGAGGGGTTCCTTTTAAATTAAGGTTAAGTCTTTCACAGTATTTCGGGGTCTATTTTTCTTTAGTACCAAAGTTTTTCAAAATGTTCTTAAAAAAACTACGTTGTTAAGTAACTCTTTTAACTTATATTTTTCAACAGAATATTATCATAGATTGGGATGTGTTAGACAGAGTTGTTCATTTATGGTTGTTTTTTTTATCTATATATCTAAATTATATGTATCTAAATTGTGAGAGTAGAAATTAAGAAATTTCAATTCAATTTAAGACAAAATTATGATTAAAGGCGGAGATGTTACAATTAAGTCTATATATACCGGTTTATGCTTTACAGAAAGGATAATCTAATACACAACCCAAAGAGTGCTTTCAACTTATATTTTGTCATATATTCATTATTTTTTTGACTTAAGCGTCAGAGGAGTTGTATCGCATGAGGAGTCCCCTCGTTTTCTCCCGAAAGTTGAATCACTAGAACTTTAAAAGAGACTACTAAGAGTTCAAACCAATTTTGACCGATCTCGAACTGACAAGAAAAGGATGGAACGCAGAAACTGTGACAAGAAAATTTTTAGTCATAATCATAAAGACGTTTTAAAAATCAATGATACATAATTTAAATACATTGTAAGATTGTAAAAATGTTTTCCACGAAACATGATTAGTGATATATGAATAAATTATTTATAATAAGAAATTATTAAAAAATCATAAATAAATATAACAATATAAATCACTCTTCTTTAGACTGTAATTTTAAGGATACAGTCATATACAAGTATGGAGATGAAGGGTAAGTTTATTTTGTCTTTTTTAAATAAGTTCTTTAAAAATAGGTTGACACAGACAGTGATCCACCAATCAAAAGTTGGCTAAAATCCTTGACTTGTTTCACTTAAAGGATGAATTGACAAACTGACAGGGAAAAAATGTTATAAAATTAATTTAAATAGAAAAGTTTAAATAAAAAATCTAAAATATATTAATAAGCAAGTCTAAATATTAAATTTTCACAATAAAGAATTAGTTTATAAAATAAATTAACAATTATATATTTTTTAAGAAGACTAAATCTTAAAAAAAATATAATAGAAATCTTAACCTTCGTTTTACACATGTCTTAATCTTAAACAGATAATATGATTTTTATTTTTTATTATTTCAAATGTGGTGGCCTAGTCCAACCTTATCATCTCTAGCAAGAAGGTGGTAAGCAGAAAAAATAGAGTCCAGGCTGCTTCTTCCTGCACCTCTATACCTTCTTCTCTCACCTCCATAGATTTTCGTATTTCCAAAACTATTTCTCTGTAATATTCTGGATTACATAATTTGTAAGTCATTTTTTAAATTTGTAATTAGCTTCCGGATTATATAATCCAGAAGTCTTTTTTCAGATGCATGATTACTTTACGGATTACATAATTTGGAAGTCTTTTTCAACTTCCGGATTATGTAATCCGGAAGTCTTTTTCCAAATGCGTTTCCGGATTACATAATCCAGAAGTTATTCTATGGGGGTAGCACAAGAAGGATAAAAATGTATTTTCAGGTTGCGTATGGAGGGGCCAGAAGAAGATATGGAGGTGCAGGAAGAAACAGTCTAGAGTCCAATGTGAGAAGCCCAGCTGAGCAACTAAGAAATGTAGCTACACAAGACCCATAAATTGCTAAATTTGAAGGCCCTCTAGGTCTTAAACTTCGATTTGTTAAGGTTTTGCTTTCAGTACCCCAATCAATTCTAACCTTCACCTTATTATTCTAGTGAAAGGTTAAAACATTCCCTTTAGTTGTTAAATAAGGTGGATGTTTTAATTCTCTATAGCATAGCAGTTGTTAAAAATAATAATAATAAAATAAAAAAAATAAGGTGGATGCAGGTCAGAATATATTTCGAATTTATTATTTTATAATAAAATTCTTGATTTTCGTAACATTTTTATGGATTAAGTTTCTTTTAACAACTTTCAATAACAACCGTTTTTTTAATGTTTTTGGATTTATTTTTCAGATGTTTATAGATTTTGTTTCCCATAATCTATTTTTAGGATTATTATTTAAAAGTCAATATTCTGAATTTTATAATTTAAATATTATTACAACTTTCGAATTTTATAATTCAAAATACAAAATTATTTTTTTTTTTCATAATTTGAAAGTTATTTTAAAATTTTAAAATTCATAATACAAAGATTTCTAAATATATAATTAGAAAATCATTTTTAATTCAAAAAATATATTTCGAATTATAATTCAGAAGTCGATTTTATCTTCGAATTCTAATTGGAAAAATATTTGTACTTTCAAATTCAAATTTTAGAATTTGAAATATGGTGAAAGATATAAGGACTTAAACTTAATTTTTTATTTTATTAAGGATAAATATAACTTTTTCACCAAAATATTGTGGTGGAGGAAGAACTATGGAGATGGAGAAAGAAATTTGCTAAAAGTATCATGTACGTTTTATCATTAATATAAGGATTTATTCATCTTCATTTGGGTAAATTGACCACAAAGAATATTTCCCACCCCCTTTTCAACTACATGATAACTTGTTAGATTTTACATCATAACCTTCCAATCTCATTTCACTCCCTTAGTCAAATTGTTGAAACATAAAAGATACATTTATTGCTGTTTCTATTTACTAATTAATGGAACTATTGTTACTTTTAAGTTATAATATAATGATTTAAAATTATTGAAATCTATTAACTAACTTTATTGAATATAATTAAGTTATTTTAATTAAAACAATGATTTTTTTAATGTTTAAAATAATAAATGGTTTGGATAAGTTAAAACTCATTATCTCCATTTAGAAAAGAAAAAGTTAAAAGTCAAAAAGCATGATGTCTGCGCGAATGGCGGATTTGAAAAAAAAAATGGTGTAATGACTTGATGTTATTTTGTTGACTCGTCAGAAGAGGACGACAAGATTATGAGCTAAGGAGTGAAGAATAACATAAGATTCAGCACATAAACATTGACTCACATCATTCATATTCATCAAACATGATATGCCATCTAATAGTGAAACCTTTGATGCAAAATATAAAATGTTAGATTATTATTCACACATTTTTTGGATTAAGGAAAGAAATGGAAATGAAACGGCAATAAAAAGAAAGTTTATGAGAGTTGTAGTTGATTTGATGTGATGAATGTGATTATTGAAAGTTTAATTGATAAAATATAAAATTCTAATTTTATGATTAAAATTAATTTAAAATAAAGTACGATTAGTTATTTATTCATTTAACTATTAAAATATTATTTTTTTGGATTCATTAGAAAAAAAATAATGTAAATTATATCTTGTAGATACATATAAAATTAAATAAAATTTGAATAATAATAAATAAAATATAGTCAAAATTGTATTTTTTTTTTAAATTTAATAAAATAAATAAAAAATTTAGTATAAATATTAAATATATAATGAATGATGATAAGTTATTTATATCTACTATCCAGATTTGGTTATATCTGTATTATTTGTAAATTTTACCGACAAAAAATTATGAATTATCTAACACTATTAATACATATAAAAATGTATAAAAGAAATTCATAAAATTAAATTATTATTATTTTATTTTATAATTTTATTTTATTATTTTAAGATTTTATTATTATTATTATATTGTTTTTTATTATTATTGTTATTATTTTAAGATTTTATTATTATTATTATTATATATAATTTCATAATAGTAATAATAATAATTTATAAATTTATTTTAATTATTATTATTATAACTTAATTATTATTATTAATATTATTATATAAATTTATATATATTATTATATTTTATTATTATTTATTTGAAATTATTATTAACACATTATTTTACATTATTATATTATGTAATTATAATTGTTGTGTTATTTTATATGTATAGCATATAATATAACTGATTATCTGTTATATAATCGATTATTTTCTTAACACGTTTGAGTTTATAAATTTAATAATTATTTTCACACAACACCAAGACCATACTAGCTAAAGTTTTCTCATTCCATACTCAATTAAAGTTGAAACCACTAATGGAAGCATGTGAAAACTAAACATGAATCGCACTAATGGAGAAAAGTAGAGTGTATCAACAAAAAAACGAGGCACAGTACAATGATGATTAAATTTGTAAAAGCTCTTCAATTTTTCTCTTTTGTATATATATATATACCCACAAATCCGTATTCTATGTTCACCTTAAATCAGCAGAAACAAAAAATATTTTTTTATTCTTAAAATAATATTATTTTTGTAAATATTAATATATTTAAACATGTCTAATACTAAGTGAGTAACGAAACTCATAAGTAATAACATAATTATATCATAACCTTTATTCTTAACATAATATCATTTTAATAAATATTTATATTGTTAAACATGCAGGCCTAATAGGATGAATTGAATTACATTTGACTCAAGTCAAGTAAAAGAATATGTTAATTCAACTTGAACTTAATTAATGAATTTGGACTTTCTTATGAAATTCACCCTTACCGCACAACTTTAAAATTATGTTTTAATGTTTAATGGAATGTAGAACAAAATAAAACGAGAAAAGAAAATAAAACACTATAAAATTTTCAAAGTTCTTTTGATAATTATTTTTCTCACAAGTAAATCATTTTAAATATTAAGAGCCAACAACTCACATCAGTTGAAATTTAGAGTATACGATCGATTGGAAAAATCTAAAATAATAAAAAAGACTATTGAAGACTTATGTTTGTGGCATGTATGTAAAGTTAAACGAAATGGTTGAAAATGTATTATATAGTTTTCTTATCTTACCTAGATATACGATTATAATCTTACCTAGGTATTATAATGTATAATTGAAAACAAATTTTACCTAAGTTAGTTTTGATTAAATTAAATTTAAATTTCAAGTGAACATTCATACTTACTTAATCACTTGGTTAAGTTCGTGTTCAGTGGAGATCTTTCCTAGGTGTCACCATATATTTGCTAAAATCAAAATCATAAGTAAAGTGTCACCTCTAAAATGGATAAATCTAAAATCAACTCACATCATCAACCAAATATTTGTAATAACTTAGAGAGGTACAACCATTTTGTCAGCATTAGAATTGAAGAAATTGGTTAGGACAGAGATAGGTTGAGCTTAGTGTATGACATACGACATATTTGACTTAACTTTAACAAAAAGTTCAAAAACTCTAGGTTGAAAGAAACAACTAATAAATATGGTTATGTATATTCCTTAACTTGTATTATGCAATATTACAAAATTAAATGTTTAAGAAATTTTATTTATTATATTGCCACAACATATGAAACGAAACAACCCACTCTTCAAACAAAACTTATTACAATTATGACACTTATCATGAGTGTAACACTTTAACTTGGAAATAGGAAGCTATGATTAAAAATATAATAAAATTAAGATTACATTGAAAAATTCATATAAAAATAAATAAATTATAAATATCTCATTGAGAGTAACAAAAGGAGTAAAATTCCATGTTTACTCTTCCAATAGAATCACACAAAAAAATGTAGCATTATAATTTTTTTTTATTAACAATAAAAAATAAATAAATGGGAACCACTTTAGGGATGATCCAACCCTTTTACAAGAACACATAATCAAACTCCTAGCTTGACACTCAAAACAACAAAAGACCAACCAAACCAAGCGCTAACTAGCTTTACCGAATCAGCTGTATACAAGCCAAAGGATCCATAACCCAACAGGGGTAGGAAAAATAAACTAAGCGGGACTTTGCAGAAATCCAATACCACACCTTTACTTGCGGCCGGGACAAAAACTTATAACACATCTGCCACTCCTCCATTAAAGATGACCGAGTTCCTATGTTTTCAAAATTCACTCACAATTCCAACCCAAATTACCCCCCAAACATCATTAACCGAAAGAGAGCATTATAATCTCTTAATTCATTCCCTTAACTAAACAATCCGTTTGTTTGAACATAATTACTACCTTACACGTTGAAATAGTTTTGAATAATGATATATTGATATCATTTTCATCCATTTGATATAAAAAAAAATATTATTTTACTCTAGAAAACGGAGGTAGAATGATTGTTTTTACTATTAGAGTATAAAACAAATTGTTCAATATTTTATAAAGTAATTTTTTAAATAAGTCATTTGAATAGTTATTTTTAAAAAATATTTATAGCAAAGCTAAATGAAAGTGTCTTTTCATTCTACGAATAGTTTGCTTTCAGTTGACAAAAGAGTGACACCGAGTTATAAGAATAGAATCTAAAAACTATTATTTTTCCGGTCGCATAAATTTAATCTAGTAAAACTTTGAAGATGATAGTTATTTTAACACAAACAAATAACAAAAAAAATCACATGATTCACACATATGATTTGAGAAGCATTATTTTTTTAAAAGAATAAATTACATGATTCAAAACAGAACGTGGAAAGAAGACAACCATGGAGGGTATATTTTATACATAAAATAATAATATAATTAAGATGGTGATCCATCCAACTAAATTATTTTGACCATAGAATGGGATGAGTTAGCATATGCATTAATGATGATATATTCCGCCGACGGTGAAGACAAAAACCATGTCTGAATCCTGAGCTGCCCCATCTTCAAGTCGTTGTCTTTTATTGACATTCCATGCAACAGCGCACGCTCCTTCATCATTCTTACCCTCATCTATAAATACTAGTCCAAAACAAGCAAACCAACAACGCACTCTCTTAGCCACCACCCACACACCTTAATTCAATTTTAATCATCCACAAAGAAAATCAAACCAACCAAGCTAGTGATCTAAGTTATGGAAGCTTATTCAAGCTCTTACCCTGCGTCCAAGTCTCATTCTCTGCTTCATTCTGTGAGGAAGACACAAGCAAAACCGTGGAAGAAGGCGCCGGTGGCACCACCGGCACCGACGCCGATCAGAGTCTACAAGGTGGATGCTATCAACTTCCGCGACCTTGTTCAGCGGCTTACGGGTGCACCCGAGTTCAACCCTCAGCTTCATCATCAACTTTTCCAAAGCACTCCCCCAAAGACAATGTTGTCAAGCAGAGACAACGTCGTTGCACCATCCTCAACTGTGTCCTCCACTAACTGGGGGCACCAACCTCAAACATTGGAACTGAATTTATCACCATCCACTTCCTATAACTGGTGCTCTGTCCCTCGTACCTTGGAACCGGGTCGGGTTCTCTAGTTATGTTATAACTGTTTTTGTTTTCTTTTCCTTAATTTAAACTATCTCCTTTAGCTATATATGTTCAATCATTTCGTCTGGTGCATATAGCTTTTGTCCACACTTTGTTTCTTTTGGACTTCAGCTATCAAGATCTGGGATCCAGCAGATGCTAGTTACACCTTTTTTTTTTTCATGATCTACTCTTATGTATAGATGAAATTATTAAAATATAAATTGAATATAAGTAGAAATGGTTGATATATCACTAATTACAGGAAATATGCAGATTGTCACTGGTGTTAAACTGAATTGAAAAGAATAATAGGTCTAAAATGAAGATGGAAGAGAGAATATAATTCATTACAGTTAGTTTTTAATTGATCGAATTCAAGTGTGTTTTGATACACACATACTATATATGAAGTAAAATCGATGAATATTTAACGAATGCAATAGAATGCACGTGGCGCAGATAAAACACACTAAAAATAAGAAAAAATGTTCAAAAGAATGTATTATAGAAAAACTGTTTGCGGATAAGTTACGAATTCAACGTAATCATATATTCTGCTCATTACATATAGATAAACAAAGCACGTGTTGTTCATTGTTAATGTTTTCAAACTTGACGGGCCACATCCAGCCCAATCGAAATCAAAGATTTCTCTAATCCCTCTCTCAAAATATATGATTATTAGTAACATTAAAAAAAAGTACTAAATTAAAAAAATAATATTATAATTTCTCTAATCCCTCTCTCAAAATATATGATTATTAGTAACATTAAAAAAAAGTACTAAATTAAAAAAATATTATTAATATAATTTAGTAACATTTTATCCAATATAACAAATACTCAAGGTTTCTACATACTTTTAGTAACATTTATACTTATCATTAAAGATATTTATACAAAAGTCACTAAATATTTTTAATAACATTTATTTAATAAAAAATAACATTTTAAAAATATTACTAAATTTTTTAATGAAAAATAATACTATAAAAGTATTATTATAATTTTTTTTTTCTAATATAGAAGTGACATTTTAAAAATATTACAAAATATTTTTAGTAATATTGTTTTAAAAAAAATAACATTATAAAAATGTTATTAATCATTTATAGTAACTTTTTTAATAAAGAGGTGACATTTTAAAAATATTACTAAATATCTTTAGTAATATTTTTTAATAAAAAATAACATTATAAAAATCTTACCAAAAATCTTTAGTAATTATTTTAATAAATAAATAACATTTTAAAAATGTTACTAAATTTTTTTAATAATATTTTTTAAAAAAATAGAGTAACATTGTAAAAATGTTAAAAATATTTAGCACTTTTTTAATAAAGAAATGATATTTAAAAAATGTTACTAAATCTTTTTAATAATATTTTTAATAAAAAGTAACATTATAAAAATATTACTAAAAATATTTAATAATTTATTTATAAGAAAATTATACTGCTTATTTAGATTTGGATTATAACATATGGATTTAATAATTTATTTATATTTAGATGCTTTTATTCTATAAGTAAGTTAGTAATACAAATCTGTAAATACAAACGTTAATACAAACGTTAATAGTATTAAAATCTGTCATGACAAAACCTTCCCTAGCAGCAACAACATTTACAATTAGTTGGATTGGTTACACAAATCAAATGTGATAATATTTTTTCATAATAAAATATATTGACAACTTATTGATGCCTAAATCCTCCACTGGTTTTAGCTGTGATGTAGTACTGTTGGCAAGTGTGTGACTATTAGTCTTAGCTGATTGTACATCATGATTATGTTTTCCTTCATATGTTGTTATTACAACTTTAGATCATGAAGCCCTTTCAACGTGCTTCCGAACATTGCAACCTGGGTTGTCCACCTGTAAAAGCTCCTCTATATCATAAAACCAAGCATCACCTTCTTTTCCAAGACAACCCAAATAAGGTAACAAAACAAAATATGGGAATGGAAGTTGTGAGGGGCAATGTTAGGAGAGATGGGAGATATAAAAAAACCAACAATGAACTTCACATCATGTCTAAGTCAAATGCCTTAAAAAATTGTCTGTTCTTATTAGACTCTGTCACCCATTTGTTAATAGACAAAGATAAGAAATCATCTCTCCTTTCAACCTATCTGAATCCTCAGTTGAAGTTAGAGTGTCTTTTGTGGTCTTCTGTTGATGGTTGTGCTCTCCTTTATAAATAATTACAGTTACATGACCCTGAAGAGATAACTCAAGATTTTTCTTGACAGGGCAATTTGGATGTGTGCATTTGTAGTAACTTCGAGAGAAGTCACTACCCTTTACAGGTTTCTGCCCATACTTCCTCCAATTGTAGCCATCATTATTAGGCTTATCAACAATGACAGAAGGAGAGTGCAATTTCTATTGAGAGTGAGAAAAACCAAAGGATTTTGTCACCCCAGAAGTTGGCATTCATGGTGGTAGAGGTATCAACTGCCGTGCAGTGGTGGAAATAGTTGTAGGAACCTGTGTCAATGAGGTAGCATATTCATTTGGGGGTGAAAGCAATTCATAGACAACTTACGCAAACATTATGCTAAGCATTCTCATTTTGTATGACGTCGTAGATAAAAACCAATGCTTACAGCAAACAAGTCCACATACTAGCAACCAGAAAGCACAGTCTTGTCTTGTCTATCCATATAGCATTTTACATATGAATAAACCACTGCAAATCCACTAGGCCATTGTCAATAAATCAGGTTCAGAAAAAAAGGAAGCTCACACAATAAGTCTTAAAAATGAATATCAATCTCTAAAGTATAAATTATTTTAGGTTTTATTCAAGGCAGAAGGGGAAACGAGATAAAGTTTGCATATTAGCATAGAGCAAATACTCAAGCATTATATCATGCAATGTAGTTATAATTTAAACTTCAACTTACTATCAATAACATAAAAACAGATTATAAGCATATAAAGATCTTTATATATAGCTTTAATTAGATGTTTCAATAACATTTCTACTCAGTTTTGAACAACTGTTTTCCCCCACAGCAAACGCTCGGGTATTAGTCATGAAAAATTTCCTTAGCATGGTTAAATATTTATAATGTTATTTTCAGAGTGAAAACACACTTCTAGGAATTAATCACCTTAGAGTCAGCACACTTTTTGTTGTTGAAGTACTCCGTAATCATGAACACCAATCAATTAAGAACCTGCCAACTCATTTGATCACGAATAAAAATGACATTGCTTACTCGTAAACTGAAAGGAGAGAAAGAGAAGCGTGGAAAGATTATAAGGTAGACGACACCAATTAGTGTTGTCACAAAGTATGTAAGGTGATCCTGATATATATTTTGCAGAAACTTATTGATTTAATCTACCTTGAGTGTCAGTCTAAAATTTCCTATTTTACTTGCAATTTTATAAATTCTCGAATAACACATACTCTTTTTAGTGTTTAGACTGAATATTCGTTTTAGCTTTTAACGTAATATTTATTGAGTCTTAGTTATTTACTTTTTTTTAATGACATAAAGTAATAAAGTTGTTAATTTTATATATTAAATTAGTTAATTATAATTTATAATTAAAACTGAATATATAAATATTTATGATTTAAGTTATAAGATTATGAGGTATATGCACCTTTAAATACATAAAAATAGTAATAATTTAAATTATATATATATAGTAATTTTAATTTTAATATTTTAACCCTATAATATAATTTTAAAAAAAAAGTATACGCCAAATTATAATATTTTAAGCCCTCTTCAGTAAGGCCCTCTTCGCACTATGTCACATAAAAACCTTTTATTTTTTGAAAGTAAACTCATTTATTTTTCACTTTTCTGATTCGTCTAAATATAATATGATTAAATATATTTGCAGTTACTATAAAATAAACACATATATACCGATGCTCATAAAAAAAAGTTAGATTTCATCCTAACGAATTCATGGTGATCGAATTGGTAAAGGAGGAGAGAAACGAAGGCAGAAAGCTTAAACGATGCAATATTTTGAAAAACAAAATATCTGTATATTATTTTAAGTCAATGCTAGAAGCAATTACATGAATAAGAATACAAACCCAAAATTGGGCAAATAAGAAAATGATCCAAAGGCCTCCAACGAGAAACTAAAACCCTTCAACTAGAGTGTGAATAGAAGAAACTCTAAGCTTAAAAATAAATCTCTTCAATTTCTTTTTTCTCAGAGTCTTGGTAAACAAATTTGTAGGTTGATTAGAGGATCTAATGGGTAGATGATGGAAGAGACCTTGTTGCAATCTTTCACGGACCATTTGACAATCATGAAAGCTGTTATTAAGTGCAAGATGTCTCACAGACTAGTTATCATAGAATAGGTTAACAATACTTGTAGTGGTGATTTGAAGATATTCTAACAAATAGGAAATCCATTGTATTTTACAAGATGTAGAAACAAAAGCATGATACTCTGTCCCTAAAGAAGATCTGGAAATCGTGCCTTGTTTCTTGGTTTTCCATGAGATTAAAGACTCTTCAAGAAATATGCAAAACCCAGTCGTGGATCATTTAGTCATGGAGCATAAGGTCCACTCTGAGTCACTAAAAGCCTTCAAATGTACAATAAAAGATTTGAGATAAAAGATACCCTGAGAAAGATATGTTTTGATGTATCGAATAACACACTGCATGGCTTGACGATGATATGTAGATGACCTATGAACATATTGACTATGGAACTGCACGACAAAACAGATATTTGGTCGTGTAGCAAGTGTCCTATGGTCATTATGTAGGTAGTGATGTCATGAATTTTATCTTTTTAGTTGAACAACTTATCACTTTATTTTTGCATGGGTGTGACGACTTGTTTGGCTCTAAGAATGCTAGTATCTTTTAAAATATCAACAACGTATTTCCTCTTACAAATGTAATGTGAATTCCTTCATGTGAAACAATATCCAGTCCTAGAAAATACTTCAACTTTCCCACATCTTTAATACGGAAAAATGCATTTAAGGAATCATTCAAGTTGTTTCCATTTTTTTTTCACTCCCTTGACCACTTGACAAAAGGCAGTAAGAATCCCTCTCCATGTCAGTGGTTGTAATTTGGAGCAAACGAAACTTCTCAAATAATATTTTTCAAAACTTAAAAGAGGTGCAATATTTTGAAAAAAAATAAAAATCTGTATATTATTTGAAGTCAATGCCACTATGTATAAGCAATTACGTAAATAAAAATAAAAATTTAAAATTTAAAATTGGGCCAAATAAAAAAACGGCCCAAAGCCCACAACTAAATACCCAAAACATCCTTTAAAATTTGAATTTATTGATTTTAGTTTCTATAATTTTATTCTTTGTGAATTAAATAATATTTTTGTGTAAATATTGGCGATGGTTTTCTTGTTTTGATATCCAAACGCGATCGTGGTTAAAAATGACACCATGAGTTTTGCAATAAAAATCCAAATAATTAAGTTTTGGAATGTATAAATGTGAGATTCATAGAAGAAATGAATCAAATTTAGAGCACCTTTAACTTTGCATATGATTTATTTGACCAAATTGAAACATCATCCATTCGTTTAAGGTATGATTAAAAATATTTAATTAATTAAAATATGAAGAAATATAAATGTAAACATAATTAATAATGAAAAAATGATATGTTTTTTAAAGTTAAAAGACCATATTTCTCTATTTTTAGTATGAAATAGCCAAAATTACGAATTAAAAGAATGAAAATTGTCTTTAATCTTATTTAAAATGAAAAAAGGTTGCAGAGTTGGAAATAAGAATGAATTAGAAAAAGCTAAAGGGAAATTAGAATTAAAAGCAGATGATAAGATTTGGTGGTTTGGGCAGCCTGAAACGGTGTCGCAGAGCATGGTCTTATCTGCTGGTAAAGGAGGGGAAGTCTTGAGCTGGGAGGAAGTGACGATCGAAATTTGGTAAGAGGCTGTAATCAATCAAACCAAACCATGTCGTGGTTTGCAAGAACAATCGCAAACTCACTCAGACTCGACGACGACGATCTCGACGACGACAATAGCGGTAACCTAAAATCCCCTCCGAAGAAACCCGAATCAGAACCCGTTCAACCCGATTCCGCATCCACTCCCAGTCCCACCGCGCGAGGGGTCAAAGAGGATTTCAACGAGATCACCAAATCTTTTTCCCGCCAGATATGGGGCGTCGCCTCCTTCCTCGCTCCGCCGCCTGATCCCCAACCCCAAAATCCCGTCGCCGATCCCAACTCCTCCGACGAAGAAGATATTATCGCCGGAATCCGTAACGATTTCGCCGAGATTGGTGGCAAGTTCAAGAGCGGGATCTCCAAAATTTCTGGCCATAAGACTGTATCTGAATTCACCAAGATTGCTTCGAGCTTCCTTCAGCTTGGATCCCAAGAGGAATACGATCTGGAGGGCGTTGTCGGAGTTACCGAGGACGTGGTTGCCTTTGCCAGAAGCGTAGCTCTGCATCCAGAAACTTGGCTCGATTTTCCTCTTCCTGACGATGCCGATTCTGATGGTATATCGATTTTCTCACTCTTGGTTATGCAAATTCTGTTTACCGTTCCAATCGAAATTTAGAGGTGATTTATTTTTACTTCGTAAACCAATATATAACAGTTGTGGCTATTCTCGTAGTTTGCCCTAATGAGCTTCTTAAGATGTTCTTGTGTGTATTTTAGATGATGTTTTTATCCTGTCTGATTTTTCATTATCTCTGGAATTTTGTGGCTTAGATTTTGATTTATCCGATGCGCAACAAGAGCACGCTCTGGCTGTTGAACATCTGGCACCAAGCTTAGCTGCTCTTAGAATGGAACTGTGCCCCGGATACATGAGTGATGGTAACTTTTGGAAGATTTATTTTGTACTCGTGCATCCTAGACTCAGCAAAAGTGATGCTGATATTTTATCCACCCCCCAAGTGAGTTAAATTTTATTGGCGTTCTGTTTTCAATATTCGTTGTATTTCTATAGTTCGTGTCGGGCAAATGTGAGTTGATGCCTCATAAGTAAAATGATTGTGTTATTTGGTTTCTTTGTTTGTTTGCTTGTCTTAATATCTTTAACTTTTATCGGGTGCTACTAATGACTGAAGCAGAGAAAATTAAGTTATTTCATTGTTCAGGGATAAACATGGCATTGGAATCTTATAATGTAATCTTAAAATCTTGTTATGAAAGTTCAATATGAAGTTACAAGTTATGTGTGATCCCTTTGTATATCACTACGGAAATGTGTCCAGCATGCTTCAAAATAAACATTGTCATTCTTGTCACATTTGATGTTAGCTATGTGGTAATTTTAGTTATTTGTATTGCGCTTGCCTTTGTTACTACTAATGGTGGTATGTGTGCAGATTGTGGAAGCTAGAGCAATGTTAACTCAGGCCTTAGACAAAAGAGGTAAAGAAAAGAAAGAATCGGACTTATCTTCAGAAGGCAATATTCCTTCAAAAGAGGAGGAACAACATCTCTTTGTGCCAAACAGTGCCCCACTTGAATCTGCACCTCTTCAGGCATCTGTTGTTGAAGCAGTCCCATCTATGGTTGCCTCTGATGTTGAAATGGAGAAAAATGCCACTCAAAGTGATGTTCCACAAATTATCGTCAAGTCCGTGGTTAAAGAGGAACCGGTAAAACCATCTGCCGAACAATCAGCACCTGGTTCAACCAATAGATTTTTGGATGAAACCTATGAGGACGATGCCGATGATTGGTTGAAAGAGGAGGATAGTTCTGAAATGGTTGGTCCCAGTGGAACTTACATTCAAACTAGTAATGATGAGGATGTGTCATTCAGTGATCTTGAGGAGGACGATGGTGATGTACATGAAAGTAATAAGAAAACTAGATCAGGCTCTGACTCTTCAACAAAAGACTCCCGAGAGCGAGATTGGGTTCAGTTAGGTAGAAGTTCTCCTAATTCTGATAAGGATAGGTTCTCTGTTGAAAGCAAACGTACTGGTTCTGAGAATTCAAGTTCTCGTAATTCTGTGACCAAGGAGTCCAATGATTGGCTTAACGTTGATGACATTGATGTAATATGACAATGCCTTGGAATATGTCCCAGAGGTAAGTTTTTTTTATGTGATTCCCTTATATTTTGTGAATATCTGCATATAGTATGTCTACTCTACGATTGACATTCTGAACGACTGTCTGTAAATAAAACCAGTCTCCACTGGGCATTCTGCTGTGTATGGTTATTTATTGCACCCTACATAAACTTAATCTTCTATTTGATATCTGAATTTCTAGTTGTTTGAGGTTATTAATACTTTTAACTTACCCAACTTGTTTTAAATGGTCATGATGAATATTTATTTAAAAGATGAGAACAACTACACTTTATATATACGGCAGGTGTTATCTATAGCAAAGTTTCTAAGCGTGTATTGCCATAGTCTTACTAGGGCTATTTGGTTTTAAAATAACTAGAATCCTATATGTTTCTTCTGAGGATTAATTACTAAATCAAAGAACCTTTCACCACCATTACTACAGACATTAAACATACAGCTGCTGTGCCTAAACGTCATATATCTGAAGTCTCACTACTAGTATTTGGTGTTTCTTGACATGTTGAAGCATCTGTCTTTCCCTCGTAACTTTCATGCTCTTTACACCTTTCTCGGTTTTTTTATTTTATAATTTTAATCAGAAAATATTAATTGGTTCTGTTCTATTTTATTGGTAGTTTAAATTACTGGATTAGCTATGTTGACTTGTTACAGCCTAAACGGTAGTTGCATACCGTGATGATAAATAATTCAACCTCTTCAATATTAATAAAAGACATGGAAACAAAATTAAGATTGTAAGATTAATTGTTATTGGACACCTTATACTATAGATAGTTACAGAATTGTTTTTTAGTAAATAATCAATTTGGTCCTTTTAACTCTTATTGGTCCTTAAAGCATTACAAATTATTGAGAAATTTTCAATGTCTTGTCCACCTATCGTGTTAGTTCTCTGTTTGTGAAACTGTTCTTGAGTCTGTTAAGTGATAGGCTGACTTTGGACTTTTTTTATTCCCCTTCTCAAGTGTTGTATCTATTTGATCTTTTCTCCACAAAAACATAAATGTGGATTCCTCAGGATTAGAAGCAACTCAATACGAAATTAGTATCCTAAAGTTGTAGCATTTGGTCTGAGATGCTTTGTTTAGGAATTTATTTTGCTAAGTATATGCATGTTTTGTTTCTTGATTTTCTCATTATTAATTGTTTAACACGAGATACAAGTCAGTAGATTTTGACAGAAAATTGGTTTTAATGACCAATAATAACAGTCCAATTTTGTTGTTGTTGTTAAAGTTCATAAACCTTAGGGTGATTATTATACTTAAATATTTTAAGAACTAAGTAAGAGAGAGAATGATAGCTCGATTCTCAAATTAATGGTTTACTCGATTGTTTTTTAATCAAAGTCGACATTACTTTTAGTTAAGGAGCTATATGATTTTAGAAAATATTTTCCTCTTTTATTTATTTGTTTATTACCAAATATGATGTATTGTTTTATTTTGTTCCTTATTTTATAAATATTTATAGCAAACAAAATAATGAAAATAATTGTATTATTTTCTGCGTTTATTTTCTATTTTCACCGTTTTCTATATGAAGTTTTGAAAACAAAAAACAAAATAAAATAAAGTGTCAATTTTTTTAATTAATAAATGAATACATTTTCTGAAACTAAACGGTTCCTAATTGTTACCAATTTTAGTTATCTAGATGAAAGTGACAATTGTTGAATGTAGTATCAATATTCATTGGAATATTATTGATGAGAGCTATGATACTTAACGTAGACTTCGCGCATTGTTAGTTGTGTGGTAGTGTTGCAATAATTTTAACAACTCTTGTCGCAGTTTTTATGATCGACTGTTATGCAAGTCAGTCTGCAGCTAGACACTAATTAGTATGATAGTAATAAATTTCCAGCATACACTTTTTAGTTGTGTTCATTATTGTGTCCAATTTACCACATTTACCTAGCAATTAGTTAGTGGTTTTTACACGAGTTTTTATAAGTCACAGAATATGTTCGTGCCATTCGTCTCGGTATAAAAGAATTTAGCTGTTGTAATGTCAAAAGTGTCTTGTTTCTTGTTCTCCTTCGAATGTTTTTTGGAACATTTTTCTGAGTCCTCGTCTGTCGTCATTTCTCTATCCGCACATGCAAGTAGAAATCTGACTTAGATTTTATTTTCGTAGCAAGCGTCAATAAGAGTAGGAGGATGATAGCCAGAGCCATTACATTTTAACGAACTATTGAAAAAAAAAGCTGCTGTTTGATTTTCTTCCTTAGTCATACCCACGTAACTTCATTAGGGTTTAGGGTTTAAATCCTAAACCCTAAGACTGGTTGCTTTGGAAATTAATAAAACGATTTACCATTAAATCTTTACTCATAAATGGTTATTTATGAAACAATAAATGGTCATCATACAGTCAAGTCAATTTAAATATTGTTACCTACCAAAAAAAACTTATAAGTATAACTCTCTACAAAGTACAATTTATCCTACTATACACCCTACCAAAAAAAACTTATAAGTATAACTCTCTACAAAGTACAATTTATCCTACTATGCACCCTTAATTCTCATACTATTACATATTTATTGTCATTTTTGTGTTGCAATTTAAGCATTGAAAAGGCTTTTTTTTTGTGTTTCTATTTTAAGCATTGAAAAGTCTTTTCATTAAACATTCCTCTTTTGCTGGAGCCCAATTAAAAACATATTTAGTGAAAATATCTTTGTGGAGATGTTCATTAAGAATCATTGATTACAAAATAAACTTTTATCAAATCAAGGTTAACAATAGAAAGTTATTAGGAATAATGTTTGAGATGAATTAGAAATCACGGTGGGATATATTAAAAATGTTTTTATCGGCACCTGCCTTATAAAGACAGAAGGGAAACTGTCGAGAAAAGGAGATGAAGGTTGGTTTTGTAGGCTGCTAGGCTATATGTTAAGATACTAACTAATTTGGAAAATTATATCTGGAGAGTTAAAGATAGTTTTTTAATAAAAGAAAATACATGACAATAAGTCGTGCATAGAAAGAAGGTTTAATAGTGCCCTTTTTAATTAAAAAAATATAATTATGAAATAGTTTTGGACATCAATGTGGCTTGGATACTGATATGAGAAGAATATGTACAAAAAGTGTGAAATGAAAACTTTAGCCAGTCACTCACTGTTTTGAAGTAAAAGGAAAAAAAGTAAATGAATTAAAAAGAATATTTGTACAGCGAGATTCCTTGAACTAGAGAGGAGAGGAAATAAGGTTGTTAGGATCTAATGGGGCCGAAACCGCTGGAAAGGCGTTCTAATCGAGACCATAGCAAGCTTCCGAGTGAGAATTTTTGCTTGGCTTCCACTGTGTCTTTGCTTTGGTTTATAACAGAGGAGGAGGAGGAGGATGATGATTGATGTAGCCTATGGGGCGACTTGTGATCAATCACCACGGATCCACCCGTCTCTTGTTTCACCAGTTCCACGATATTTGGGTTCACTTCTTCACCTGAACAATCTCTCACAAAGAATGATCCTTCCGCTTTTCCTCCCTCCGTTTCAATCTCCACTCTCGATATGGACAATCCATTTTCACGTAACACCCGCGTCACATTCGATAGTAGCCCCTTTCTATTTTCAGTCAAAATATCCACCCTCAATCCCTGCACCAGTGCACCACTCATACACATTAAAAATCTAACATCTCAATTGTTTTTAAAAAATCTAGGTAGAACATACATACATGCGACACTCTGCGCTCAACTGCAGCGATTAAGCATAAGGTGAGTTTTTGCTTCTCGCTTTCGCTGGGAAAACCTGCACTACCCATGCTGTGCCTTATGTAGTACTCCTATGTATAACAAGAATTCGTATTAGGATAACAGTCCCACTAATCACAAAGTTATTATATTTTTTTTAAATAATTTGTTGAAACTCAGTTGTTAGAAATAAAAAAAATATATTTTTAAATGGAAGAATTTGATCGATAAATTTGTTAGAAAGTATAGTAAGGATGTCACGGGAGAGATTATTACGTACCTGATTAGCCATGGATCTCTTGGAACTGATGGCGGCGTGGAAGACCACATACTGCATGTCCGTTAAAACGCAGACGGTGTCGAACAAGAGCTTAGGACGGTCCCTGCTCCTGACGTTAACCATCAAGTAGCCTTTGTCCTCGCATCTCCCGACAGACACGTGGGTCCCATCGCACTCCTTCTTGTGTTCCCCACTACTGTCCCCGTCACACGCACGGCAACTCTCGTAATCCCTGTCCGCGTACATCAGCTGGTGGAGCCGCCGCTCCCTGTGGGTGTGCCCCGCCCCCAACCTCGTCACCCTCACTCTCTTCCTCTCTCCCCTATGGGCCGCCACCACATTCTCCAGCTGCTCCTCCACTAGGCCCAACCGTTTCGGGTCGCTTATGGGCCCACCTTTGGACTCGTCTTCCACCAATATAATACAGGCCACCCTGTCGTTGTGGGTCCATGCAGTTGCAGCGGTAACGATGCAGCCCAGCTCAACCAACATTCCTGATAGCTCTGACAGTAGGCCCGTTCGGTCCATCCCACTCATCTCCATCGCTGTTATCTCCCTTCCCACCACCTCTTCCTCTTCTCCTTTATCACTTCCCCCTTCTCTATCCCTTGAAATCTCCCCTTTACTTCTTGTGGCGCACAGTTCCTGCACCATTCTTATTTTTATTTCAATTTAGTTTCTCAACTTTAACCAAATTCCCTTTAAAATATTTCTTTTAGACTAAATTCATCCCTCTTTCATCACTTCCCTATACTAGTCATAATAAGCTTCTTAACATAAACAAAAATAATGTCTCATCATATATGTATGTCAATCAAAACTTATGTATTCTTTCAAGAGAAGTCTCAATGCTATAGCTAAAATGTAATTTAACTCTTCATCCAAAAATTAAATTATAATTTAGTGATAACATTCAGAGATTCATTTTTGACGATAAAACATGAAGTAAAATGTATTTTTATATTTTTCTAGCAATTTGAAGTGTGGAGTTATTATTTTTCAGTGCGAATAATATTTGTAGAAAGAGACAGAATGACCTGCTGGATGTGGAGCATGAGCGTTTCGTCTGTGAGCTTCTTGCCAGCTTCATCAGTCACGTGGAACACTGAATTTTGCAATAAAGAAAAAGAGCCACAGGGCATGGATCAGAACCGGATTATTGACGTACGTTTGCAGATAATGAGAGTGTCCTACCAAGTTATGGGGCTTGGTGTTACATGACGCATGCATGTTAAAAAAAAGTAATAAGGTATTTAATAATTATACATCATTTGGGTTGATTGCGGAAAATGCAGAAAGCTGAGGAGTAAAAGGGACTGGTGAGGGAGACACTGACCGTCCATAAACCATCCACCATCAGAGGAGATGTATGATTTGGAAATGATGAGATCAAGATCTGTCAACACTTGGACCATCTCCAGTAATATCCCCTTCCTGTTTGCACTGTCAACCTGCGTTTCCACAACACACATTTTAATAAATTAATCTTCATTTTCTTAAAGCAAAATTAATTCAAGGTCTTTTAATTCGCACGCCCAAAACCTTAACCATTTTATTCTTTTTGGTTGATTGCTTCACGCAGGTTTTGCCTCTGATTTCCATGCTACTGTGTTTTTTTTTTTTTCAATTGTATAGTTCATACAAAACATCTTATATGCTTTCTGTAATATTAGTTTTTCTCTCTCTATCGCTCATATCACATCTTATCCCTGTTCATCTCTTGTACACAGAAATTATGCAAATATAACCCGTGACACTTTTCCTAATCGATTACGTCATTTTGATAGAATACAATCAAAATTTAGTTTTCTTGAAGAAGAGGAGCTTTTTCTTCTTATAAGATGACAAAAAGTAGACTCCTTTTATCTTTTTGTCATTCATATCCTCTTGTAATGGTTAAAAAAGTAAGCACGTATCACAATTTGCATTGGCTTTTGGTACCAAGTGTTGGAGTCATGACAACTCAGTTTCTTTGAGTCTAATATAATAATATAATATAATAATGATTAGTTATCATACTTAAGCGCCAAGTGGTAATGCGCTGAATGGACATTAATCTACCATCATGTATCATGTTCTTCCCATTTTCCAACAGTAAATAGTCAATGATTATCCGCAGAAGTATTAATAGTACATCGTAGCTGTGGGTGATGATGTGATCATTGAAAGCCGCAAATGACGAATTGGATTCAAGCATGATTAAACAGTCAATTACTAAAAGAATAAGAGGTTAGATTGATAATTTAATATATGCAATTTGAATGTAGAGAATTAAATCTAACCTTCACCACAGTGCAGTCTCGGCAAGAATCATTATCGATGCACACCCTGCCAACACATAATCAAATAGGTTTAATTCATTAAGTAATCAATCCACAACGATTCGGCTAAGCCAGAAAAACAATGATGTCTGTCTAGTTGAACAAGAGTAAGAAGACAACAAGAAATTGCCAGAGAGGTTGTGCAGCAGTACCTGGGAGGATGTATTCTTTTTATGAGCGATTCAATCTCGCGATCGATGTGGGCGTGGTACCATATTTCCATTCTTTCTTTATCAACTATTTGAGTTTGGAGGCAACTGGGAAATAACCCCAGAACCTGAGCTGGTATCAGTATAATAAAGATTCACAGGCTGTTAACTTAAAAAGTTTATCCGTGAAAAAGAAAAATAAAACTTGTTTAGAAACTTTAGGATAAAGAAATCACGTTTAAGAGGTTGAAAAAATAATAGCTTTCAAAAAACGTTAAAAATCAAGTGTAGGAGGTAACACCAAACAAGAGAATCCCAACATGTATAGATTAGAAGCTTTCAAAGGAATGAAAAAAAGCGCGTGTATATATGAATCTGTGATAAAAAGAGAACGTGGGTATAAGGAGCGCTGTATATATATATATATATTGTTTCCAAAGCGATAACACAGAAGTTACGACATGTATCATAAGAAATGATTTGTTAAAAAGGAAAAGGAAGTTGTGTGGAAATTGAGAGGGTTTGCCATTGATGGTAGCAGCAAAGGTTTGAAAAAGTGATAGATAAAATTGTTTGCATTATAAGGAATTTAAAAAGAGATGAGAAATGTGATAGGATTAGGGCGATTACCTGGTGTAGAGGAAGGGATAGCAGCAGGTGAAATTCATGGAGTGGAGGTTTCGGTTGAGAAAGAATTGGAGAGAGAAGAGGATGAAAGAACGGGCCAAATCCTGATATTTTCTATCTTTAGCAGTGCGGTCTGTATTAGGAAAACCAAGTGCTTTCAGTTTTCACACGTAGTGGTATAAGCTAAACCCTGCGTACCCTTAATAATCGGAAAATGGAAACCCAACCAAAATGCAAAAATTCTGGGTTCTCTCTTCTTTGCAATCTTGTAGTTGTTGGGAGTTGCGTTTGTTGGTGGCATCTGGAGATACGACACAGCACTGCTACTAATAACAAGAGAGACTTGGTCCCTGGCTCGGAAAATGGGAACAAAGAATAAAATAGAAAGAAGAAGGTGCTGTGACAGGGTGAATCTAGTAAGGGGGCACAGGTAGAGTGTGAACTATTATATATTGTGGTATGCCACGTGTCCTTTGTTCTGTAGGTGTGCACTTCTGGTACATGATGCAGTCAAATACTACTGCCACTCATGACGTTGCGGTGGCATCACTGAATTATATCCCCTCCCAAGCGGAATCCACGTGTTTGCTTTAGACACTCACTCTCGAATCCTATCATACCTTCTTTCCAACTTCTACTTTTCTCTTCTCGAATCCTATCACAAGTACCTTTTTAAAGCAACTACAAACACCTTTGACTCTCTTATTTTTTTAGGAAGTCATTTACAATGCCTTGCCTAAAATCTTTAACTACATTATATTTTTCAGAAATATTAAGTCAAATATATTTTATGTCCTAAACTGTTAGGAAAAAATAAATTGCATAGTATGATTATTTTTTGCATGCCACATTCAATTGTCAATCCATATAAAGAAGTAGACATATTACATCAATTTGTTTCTAAAAATGATATAAAAAGACGTTTTCTACATCATTTTTTATAATCAATCTACAAAATAAGCATGTCAAAATTAGTTAGAAGTTATGATAATTTTATGTTTTGAGTTATTATTGAATTTTCTTTTTATTGTATTTTTTTTAAATGACGAGTGACTTTAAATTCTATACTCTTTTATTTGTAATGAAAATAATGTGGATATAAAATATCAGCTCAAAAAGTTCTAATTACTAATGCTTATGAAAAAAAGAAAATAAAATGACTAAAAATTAAAATTATTCAAAAACTCACAATGATCAATCAACATCCACCTCCATTGGGTCGCCGTTAGATCCCGTACTTTCCTTTCTAACGGTGGTGCTCTCCTTTCCGTCAGTGTGTTTTACTCTCTAAATTGCATTTGATCTCGCAAAAATACTTATTGTGAATATCGATTGAAATCAATATGACCCTCTTAGGTCTCTAATTACTAAGAACATTTCCTGGAAAATAAAAAAATATATTTAAAATGATTTATTTTTATTAAAGAAAATAAAAAAGTATATTTAAATTGCAAAAGAACCAAGAAAGAAATAAAAGTTTCCGAAATCTCAAGTCAGAGAAAGACCAACATTATATGCAATTAATTTAATAATGATAAAATCCCATGATGGATCCCTACCTAATTACCTTGTAATTTGGAGAGAGAAAATCTCTTACACTTGTATATTGGGTCGCCGTTAGAGGCGGTGCTCTCCTCTCTCCAACTGTGGTTCTCTCCTATCAGTGTATTCTGCTCTCTAGGTTGCATTTGATCTCGGAAAAATACTTATCATAAATCATGAATATCGATGGTAATCAAAAGGACTCCCTTAGGTATCTTAATATCAAGAGCATTTCTTGAAAAAATAAAAAATAGATTTAAAATGATTTATTTTATTAAAGGAAAAAAATGTAGATTTAAATATCAAAAGAACCAACAAAGAAAGAAAAGTTTTCAAAATCTAAAAAAAAAAGAAAAAAGAATTCTTCTTTATCAGAGAAAGACCGACATTATATTAAGAAAATAATAATTATCAAATTATACGCAAATATTGTATGCAATATTGTACGCAACTATATGCAATTAATTTAATAATGATAGAATCTCATGAATAGTGGATCTCTAACTAATTAGCTTGTAATTTGAAGAGAGAAAGCAATGAACAATTCAAATTTAAAAATAGGACAACAAATGGATTGATTTATAGGACACAACTAGAAGGAATATTGAATAAATTTGACAAACAATCAAATAGACACTCAACAAAAGGTAGCACACAAATTGAACCTAGAGAATGACACTAGAATTGATTATAAAAAAAAAGTACTACACTGGAAATTTTTAAGTACAAAAAGCGTGACTTATAAAATTTATGCTGAACAAATGAGAGTGTCACACTTGCAAGAAGAATTTTTGAAATGATTTTCCAGATTTTTGAAATCATTTTTAGATTTTTCAATCTCATCTTCAAGTGATTTCACTCTCTTTTCCAGCCAGCTGTT